>Ga0256847_1000017_pt1 | contig 117887 bp, 98 predicted proteins | sample TeddybearmetaG_FD_189099 | JGI IMG/M metagenome (GOLD analysis project Ga0256847, IMG submission 189099) | Hydrothermal vent microbial communities from East Pacific Rise, Pacific Ocean - Teddybear | ecosystem: Environmental > Aquatic > Marine > Hydrothermal vents | place: Pacific Ocean: East... | reverse complement strand
TTTGCAGAATAAAGAAGTACTAACGTAAAAATTACTACCATGCCATTTTATCACAAACTAGGAAAAATACCCCCTAAAAGACATACGCAGTTTCGCAAGCCGGACGGGACATTATATTCAGAACAACTCTTTGGAACTGTTGGTTTTGACGGGATGTATAGCAATCTCTATCATGAGCAGCGTCCAACGCAGGTAAAAGAAATAAAACACCAATACAGCGTTGCGCCCAAAATTGCAAAATCCAATAATATGCAATCCTACCGTTTCCGCGGATTTCAAGTGCCACCAGAAAACGATTATCTAGAAAGTCGGAAGGTTGTTTTGACCAACAGTGATTGCAATATCATTTTGGCTGCGCCAAGACATTCACAAGAAGATTATTTTTATAAGAATACTGATGCAGATGAGTTAATTTTTATCCATAAAGGAAGTGGAAAGTTAAGAACCCATATGGGGAATTTAAATTTCAAATATGGTGATTATCTTCTTATCCCTAGGGGTATGATTTATAAATTGCAATTTGATGATGAAGACAATAGATTATTCATTGTTGAATCGAGACGCCCTATTTATACGCCCAAGCGTTATCGCAATTGGTTTGGACAATTATTGGAGCATTCTCCTTTCTGTGAGCGAGATATTCGTAAGCCACAGGAATTGGAGACCTATGATGAAACAGGGGATTTTTTGATTAAGATTAAAAAGAACGACGACATCTTCGATATGGTTTATGCCTCACATCCTTTTGATGTAGTGGGCTATGATGGCTATAACTTCCCATATGCATTCTCCATCCACGATTTTGAACCCATTACAGGCCGTATCCATCAGCCACCGCCGGTTCACCAGACTTTTGAGAGTGATGCTTTTGTTATATGCAGTTTCGTTCCAAGACTTTATGATTATCACCCCGATGGAATTCCTGCTCCTTACAATCATAGCAATATTGATAGTGATGAGGTACTGTATTATGTAGACGGTGATTTTATGAGTCGAAATGATATTGATGCCGGACATATTTCGTTACATCCAGCTGGAATCCCACACGGACCACACCCTGGAGCGACAGAACGAAGTATTGGAAAGACACAAACCGACGAGCTAGCCGTAATGGTGGATACCTTTAAGCCGCTCATGGTTACCGAAGAAGCAATGAAAATTGCCGATGAAACTTATTTCCAATCCTGGTTGGAAGACCAATAAGAAATTATGGAAAGCAAAGCACAAAAACGAATAGACCTGACCCCTCATTCAAGGGCCATGTGGTCATAGGTAGCGTTTTCTTCAGAATAAAGAAATACGATTTACCTTTAAAAGACAATTACAATGGCAAAAGAAATAAAAAATTTAAAAGATTTACAGAACACAGAGTACGGCCTCAAAAAACTATTTAGTGATGCGGAAGATTTCCTTCCCTTACTTGGAACCGATTATGTTGAATTGTATGTTGGGAATGCAAAACAAGCAGCCTTTTACTACAAAAGCGCCTTTGGGTTTCAATCGGAGGCCTATGCAGGCTTGGAAACCGGAATTAAAGACCGAGTATCCTATGTGCTGAAACAAGATAAAATTAGATTAGTTCTTACAACACCTTTAAACAAAGGAGGAGACATTAATCGTCATATCGATGCGCACGGAGATGCGGCCAAAGTGATCGCGCTATGGGTTGATGACGCAACCAAGGCCTTTGAAGAAACAACGAGCCGTGGAGCAAAACCTTATTTGGAGCCTACACGTGAGGAAGATGAATTTGGGCATGTCATAAAATCGGGTATTTATACCTACGGAGAGACGGTCCACTTATTTATTGAAAGAAAAAACTACAACGGGATCTTTTTACCAGGCTTTGAAAAATGGGAGTCCCACTATAACCCATCTGATGTTGGCCTAAAGTTTATTGATCACATCGTTGGAAATGTAGGTTGGGATGAAATGAATGTCTGGTGTAAGTTTTATGCTGAAGTCATGGGCTTTGCTCAGATTATTTCATTCGCAGACGACGATATCGCTACCGAATTTACAGCCTTAATGAGTAAGGTGATGAGTAATGGTAATGGACGCATTAAATTTCCAATCAACGAGCCAGCCAAGGCCGAAAAGAAATCTCAAATTGAAGAATACCTAGATTTCTATAATGGAGCAGGAGTCCAACATCTTGCTTTAGCGACCGATGATATTGTGACCACTGTATCTGCCATGCGTGACAGAGGGGTAGAGTTTTTATATGTTCCCGATACCTATTACGATGATATTTTGGAACGTGTAGGAGAAATTGATGAAGATGTTGAGGTTTTGAAAAAACATGGAATCCTGATAGACCGAGACGAAGAAGGTTATTTATTACAATTATTTACCAATAATGTATTGGACAGACCGACTATGTTCATTGAGATTATACAACGTAAAGGAGCACAATCTTTTGGGGTTGGAAACTTTAAAGCGCTTTTTGAAGCCATTGAAAGGCAACAAGCGCGAAGAGGAACGTTATAATAGTATGTAACGGATCGAAATTCCCATCGTCTAAAGAGGGTGGGGATTTTGTTTTTGGAACAGTCCTTGCAAGTTGACTACTACGGACCTCAAATTTGAATACGATGAAACGACTAATATTTTTATTTCTTTGCGCAACTACAATTTTTTCGACCGCCCAGGAAAGAGCCTATGGCGATGGTGAATTTTTTAAATTCAGAGTGCATTATGGCTTTATAACTGCTGGCTATGCTACTTTGGAGGTTGGTAGCGAAATACTAGAAGGCAAAGAAGTTTACCATATAAAAGGTTACGGTAAAACGACCGGTTTATCGCGCGCTTTTTTTAGGGTAGAAGACGATTATCAGTCCTATGTAGATAAAGAAACCGATCGACCATATCGTTTTATTCGAAATATAAATGAAGGAGGACATACGAAGGATATTCAAATAGACTTTGATCACGAAAGAGGCAAGGCCCTTGTGAACAACAAAAAACACAAGACCAAACAATGGATGGATTTTCCCCAAGATGCCCAAGATATGGTGTCTGCATTTTATTATCTTCGTAACCGTTTGGATGTTTCAAAAATTGAGGTGGGGGAGACGATAGATATGAATATGTTTTTCGATAAGGAAAACTATAAATTCAGACTTAAATTTTTAGGAAGAGAAGTTATTCGAACCAAATTTGGAAAGGTACCTACCTTGAAGTTTAGACCCTATGTTCAGTCTGGACGGGTTTTTAAGGAAAAGGAAAGTTTAACGGTTTGGGTGACGGATGATGACAATAAAATGCCAGTATTAATTAAGGCCGATTTGGCCGTTGGATCACTTAAAGCATCACTTAGTGAATTTAAAGGATTGAAAAATTCTTTCAGAATACAAGTAGACTAAACACATGAAAAAACAGCCAGAAACCGACCAACTACTCGAACAACTAAAGAATAAATACGATGCCATAGGCCAAGACTTGAATACGCAATTGGAAGGGTTACTTCATGGCGAACCTATTACGTATTGGGACTATATTCAGACGGATGCCTTATTAGGTCTTCAAACACAACGCACCACCCTGCCCGATGAGATGGTCTTTATTATGTACCATCAAATTAATGAATTGTTATTTAAAATGATTCTCTGGGAAATAGAGCAGGTCTCGCATCGTGAAAACTTAGACGCCCAGTTTTTTTCAGCACGCTTGATGCGAATCAGTCGTTATTTTGATATGCTAACTTCATCCTTCACTATTATGGGTGACGGCATGGAGGTTGAACAATATTTAAAGTTCAGAAATACCTTAACTCCTGCCAGTGGATTCCAAAGTGCACAATATCGAAAAATAGAATTTGCCTCAACCGATCTCATTAACTTAATTGATGCGAGATTCCGAGACAATATTGACCGAGACACTCCCTACGAACACGCCTTAGAGCATCTGTATTGGCAGGCTGCCGGGAAGAATTTTAAAACCGGAGAGAAGAGCTATCTTTTAACTTCGTTCGAAGAAAGATATAAAAATGAATTTATAGCGTTCACAAAAGAATATAATACCATAAATTTATACGCGAAATTTAAAAGTTTATCAAAAGACGTTCAAGACGATCCCCAATTAAGAAAAGCAATGCGACATTATGACTATACGGTTAATGTAACCTGGGTTATGGCGCATTATAATGCAGCAAGCAAGTACCTGAACCACGGCAAGGAACCTACAGAGGCCACTGGCGGTAGTGATTGGGCAAAGTATATGCTTCCGAAGTATCAAAGGAGAATATTCTTTCCAGATGTTTGGACCGCACAAGAATTGGAAGATTGGGGCCAAGACGTTTAGCAAAAGAATCTAAGAAATTGAAAAAACTTCTCGTATTAAGCTTACTAGCACTGTCCTTCACGGCTTGTGAAGACACCAAGGATGATTTGGACGACCTCTCCAATTCCTTCATCGAAGAAACATCAGTTATTGTTAAAGAATACGGTTTCGTACTCAACGATTTTGAGGTGACGAGAGATACGGTACAATCGGGAGATACCTTTGGTGGTATTTTAAATGAAAATGGGGTAAGTCAGAATAAAATATTTGAAGTGGCCACGGTCTACAAAGATAGTTTTGACGTAAGAAGAATGGGTGCTGGAAAGCCTTATATGCTTTTAAATTCTAAAGATTCTTTGAATCAAACCCAGGTATTTATTTACGAAAAGAACAAAGTAGATTATGTAGTCATTGATTTGCGCGATAGCCTTTCAGTTTCCAATTTTAAGAAACCAGTAAGTTATATTCAAAAAGAGGCATCTGGGATTATTACCAGTTCACTTTCTGAAACGATGGCGGATAATAATTTGAGTCCGTATATGACCGATCGTTTGGCCAACATCTATGCTTGGACGGTAAATTTCTTTAAATTACAGGCCGGCGATAACTTTAAAGTGGTTTACACTGAAAAATTTATTAACGATACTATCCCAGCTGGCTTGCACGAAATAAAAGCGGCCTACTTCGAACATAGAGGGAAGTCATTGTATGCCTTTAATTTCATACCGGAAGTGGATTCAACTAATACGGTATCCGATTTTTATGATGAAACGGCCAATAATTTGAGGCGTGCTTTCTTGAAAGCCCCCGTTCAGTTTAGTCGAATTTCCTCTCGTTATAATTTGAATAGGAGAATAGCCTATTATGGATACAAGAAGAGACCTCATAAAGGCACCGATTTTGCTGCCCCCATGGGAACTCCCATTTTGGCTACTGCCGATGGGATAGTCAGTAAATCAGAGCGTCGTGGAGGCAATGGGAATTATGTGAAAATAAAGCATAATGGCACCTACGAAACTCAGTACTTACATATGAGAAAACGAAATGCGAAAGTAGGAGATTTTGTACGTCAAGGTGATGTTATTGGTTGGATTGGGATGACGGGTAACAGTGGAGGTCCACACGTATGTTACCGCTTTTGGAAAAATGGAGCACAAGTGGATCCATTTACACAAGACTTGCCAGCGTCTAAACCCTTAGATTCTAGCTATCATGAGTCCTATTATAAGTTCATTACTCCTCTAAAAGACCAGCTGGACTGTATTTTGTACTAATTCACCTACAAATTGTTGTTAATAAATTGTTCTTATCTAACTGATATTAAGGGGGATAATTGCTAGTTTTTGTGTTAAATTTAAAAACTTCTTTTGTTAATATTTTCTTAACCAATCATTGTGAGAAAATCTATCAATATTAGTAATTTTGCAAACGAACACTAAATTAAACAAACACTTATGAAACAATTTTTACTATTTGTACTATTAGTGATGGGAACCTTCGCGACTTCTTTTGCGCAGGGGGTTACAACCTCATCCATTAACGGTAGAATATCAGATTCTGCCGGCGAACCTTTATCAGGAGCAAATGTATTGGCCATACATGTGGATTCTGGGACGAAATACGGAGCTATTTCAGATTTTGACGGGTTTTATCGACTACCAAACATGAGACCTGGTGGACCATACACAGTTACTATTACCTATGTAGGGTTTAACAACTTTGAAAGAACTAATGTATTTCTTCAATTAGGGGACTCAAGGAAAATGAGCGTAGATATGTCTGCTGAATCCAATGCGTTGGACGAAGTGGTTATTTCGGTACAACGAAATGGAATTATCGACGGTAACCGAACCGGAACGGCAACCACAATCTCTGAAAGAGATCTTCTTACCCTACCAGCGGCATCTCGTTCTATTGCGGATTTTGTGAGAGCAACTCCACAAGCTCAAATTACAGAGGGAAATGATGGATTTTCAGTTTCCATTGCTGGTCAAAATAACAGATACAATGCCGTTTATATTGATGGTGCTGTAAACAATGATGTATTTGGTTTAGCAGGTTCTGGAACCAATGGAGGACAAACAGGAGTAAATCCTTTCTCAGTTGATGCTATCGAAAGCTTCCAAGTAAACATTGCTCCTTTTGACGTACGTCAATCGGGATTCTCTGGAGGTTCTATTAGCGCCATTACACGTTCAGGTACGAACGAATGGAAAGGTTCGGCTTATAGCTTCATAAGAAACGAAAGCCTTGCAGGTGAAACACCTCCAGATTTGGTTGGAGATGGTGAAACCGCTGAAAAATTAGATGAGTTTAGCGCGCTAACATATGGTGCTAGAATAGGTGGTCCAATTATTAAGGACAAACTATTCTTTTTCTTGAACTACGAAAAGCAAGAAGACGAAACTCCACAGCCATTTAACTTTAGCAATTACGAAGGACGGGCTTCAATCGAGGACATTAATGGACTTCAAAGCTTCTTATCTAGCACTTATGGCTATGATACTGGTGGATTTGCAAATAACACTAGAACACTGGAAAGCGACAAGGTAACTGTGAAGTTAGATTGGAACATTAATGACAATAACAGAATATCTTTGCGTCACGGATTGGTAAAAGCGGATAACCTGGAAGCAAGAAACTCTGGTGACCGCAACATTGGATTCATCAATGGGTCTGAATTATTTGAATCGACTACTAATTCAACTGCCTTAGAGTGGAACTCGAATTTCAGTGCAAAGGTTTCTAATAAAATGGTAATCGGTTATACTACGGTTCGTGATGACCGTGATCCTTCTGGAAGCCCATTCCCAACAGTAGATATTCAGGATGGTAATGGACTTATTTCATTTGGTGCCGAACCTTTCTCAACGGCTAATTTATTAGATCAAGACGTTTTTACATTTAACGATAATGTTGAAATCTATGCTGGAAAGCATACGTTCACTATTGGAACAAACGTTGAATATTCTAAGTCTAAAAACTTATTCTTCGCCTTTAACTACGGAGATTATACTTTCGAAGATCAATTTGATGATGAAGGGAATTTACTTTCAACTGGTTTGAACCAATTCCTAACAGGTGAAGACGCTGATGTTTATCAGCACGGGTATTCTTTAGTAGGTGATGGAACCGTAGGTGATGAATCTGCTGGTTCAGCAGAATTTACATTACTTCAAACAGCACTTTACTTCCAAGATGAAGTTCAGTTAACTGATAATTTCAAATTCACTTATGGTATGAGAGCTGATATTCCTTTCTGGGAAGACGGCGCTGTAAATGACGATTTTAACGATCGTACTATTCCTATTTTGGAAGCATTTGCAAAAGACCTTCAAGGAGCTAAAGTTGGACAAGGAATCGACCCAAGCTTACACCTGTCTCCTAGATTTGGTTTCAATTGGGACATCAAGGATGATGGAAAAACTCAAGTACGTGGTGGTTTAGGTGTATTTACATCTAGAGTACCTTTAGTATGGCCCGGTGGAACTTATAACAACAATGGTATTACTGGTGGATTTAACTTTGAATTCGGTCAGCCATTTGTTGCAGATATTAATGGACAATTTGAAGATCCATTACCTGGAAGCGGTGGTGTAGGTGGAAATATCGACCTTTTCGCTAAGAACTTTAAACTTCCACAAGTAATGAAGTACAACATTGGAGTTGATCAAAAATTACCTATCTGGGGATTAATTGCCAGTGTTGATTTCTTATACACAGATGTCATTACCGATATCTACTATGAGAACTTAAACTTAAAAGGCCCTACAGGTAATTTAAATGGTATTGGAGATAACAGACCAACCTATGATAGAAGAGATGAGATTGATGACACTTACGGGCGTATCATGTTAGCTTCTAACACTGGAGTAGGAAGTGCTTATAACCTTACTGGTAGTTTAAGAAAAACATTCCAAAATGGATTCCAAGGACAAGTTTCTTATACAAGAGGTGAGTCTGAGAAAATTTTCGAAGGAACTTCTTCTCAAAATAGTTCTCAATGGAGAAATATTCAAACGGTAAATGGTAAGAACTCTGATATTCCAGTATCGAGATCTGATTTCTCTGTAGGACACAGATTTTCATCAAACATGTCTTACGAATTGAAATGGAGTGAGAATGTTAAAACTACGATTGGTTTTTTCTACGAAGGTGCCGAAGGAGCTCCATTTAGCTATACCTATAATGAAGGTAGAGATTTATTAAATGATGATTCTCGTGATAACGCCTTGTTATATGTACCTGCTAATCAAGCAGAAATTACTTTTGCAACGTTAACAGATAGCGATGGAAATGTAATTGCAACTCCTGCCCAACAATGGGAGCAGTTTAATGCTTTTATTGAGGGTGATTCTTATCTAAAAACAAGAAGAGGACGTTATGTTGACAGAAATGGAGACAGACTTGCTTGGTCTCACGTAATAGATCTTAAGTTCTTACAGGACTTCTCTATTAACGCTGGAGGTAAAAAGCATGCACTTCAAATTTCAGTGGATATCTTTAACTTCACTAATTTATTAAATCCTGATTGGGGTAAAAGAAGATTCACATCATTTAATAACGTATCGCCACTTACAACTGTTTCTGGAGGCCCAGATCCATTGTTCACATTCGATGCTAGTAATTTCGAAGATGGCGTTGATCAATTAGATGACCGAGGAATTCAGTCTTCTAGATGGCAAATGCAATTAGGTTTACGTTACCTTTTTAACTAAAACTTACTTTACCAACAAACCAAAGCCGCTTCTATTTTAGAGGCGGCTTTTTTTTGTCCAATAATCCCTACCTTTGTGTGTATACGCCCTTGCTAAGACCGAGGATAAACCAAACCAAAACTAAATGCTATGTATTCAACCTTTAAATTTTTACACTCTGGATGGGCCTATTTGGTGCTATTAGTTGTTGTTATTGCCACTATCAATGCTTTGATTGGTTTCTTCGGAAATAAGGAATACCAGCCTAAAGATTTTCGCTTGGCTCTTTTTGCCTTAATTGTGACGCATATTCAATTTTTGATTGGTCTTGTCTTGTATTTCATTTCACCTCTTGGGATGGAATTACTTTCAAAAAATGGAATGGGCACCGTAATGAAAGATGCTGTTTTGAGATTGAACGCTGTTGAACATCCAACCGTAATGATCCTAACCGTTGTATTTATAACCATCGGTTACTCCAAGCATAAAAAGAAATTGGTTTCAAAACCAAAATTTAAAATGCTAGCCATATTTTACACCATTGCGTTGCTATTGCTGCTTTCAAGAATCCCTTGGGGACAGTGGTTTGCATAATTGTAAAGGCTTCTAATCGCTTTTATTAACTTCCTTAATAAGATATAAGTAGACCGGAAAATGGTCGCTATAGCCTCCCGTAAATCCCCCGTCAGCAAAACTTCGGTAGGGGTAGCCTTTGTATTTACCCCTAGCCGTAGCGAGGTAGTTTTTATTGAATACACCCGCCTTGTAGAAACGATAAGAACTATAATCTTTTTTGGTCAGTTCAGAGGAAATGATCATTTGATCAAATAGGTTCCAACCATCTCTCCAAGCAAGTGAGCCTATCCCTTTTTTGTAGATAGCTTCCATGGGGTTATAGAGCCTACCCAATCCTAGGCCGGTTTTTTTCATTTCAGTCTCTAAAATAACTTTGACACTAGGACTCGTGGGATCGTCATTAAGGTCTCCCATAGTAATGATTTTTGCATAAGGATCCTCGCTAAACAGAGAATCGATAATTCTTTTATTCAATTTAGCGGCTTTAATTCGCTTGTAACGACTCCTGGCTTCACCACCTCTTCTTGAGGGCCAGTGATTGATGATAAGATGAATTTTTTCACCATCCAAAAATCCACTTACAAGCAATTGGTCTCGCGTGAAAACACGTTTCGTTGAATCATTATTATCATAGATCTTGAGTTCATAGGTATAATAATGGGAAGGCGTGAATACATTTTTTTGATATAACAACGCTACATCAATACCTCTGCGATCCGGAGAGTCAAAATGAAGGATGCCATAGTTGGTATTTTCCAACCAATTTTGAGCCAAAAGATCTTCCAGTACTTTGCGATTTTCAATTTCACATAGGCCTATTAGGGTTGGTGTGTTCCCTGTAAATTCTTTTCCTATCTCAGAAATTACCTGAGCCATATTATTGAGTTTGGCGTGATAGATTTCTTCCGTCCAATGATCCTTACCCTGAGGTGTGCGATCGTTATCGAAAGTCAAGGGATCATCTTCAGTGTCAAATAAGTTTTCCAGGTTATAGAACGTGACGGTATGCACCTTATACATTTTATTTTCTTGAGCCATTGAAGTAAATATTACGAAAAGACAGGCCACAACGGAGCCATATGAGATTTGCATTTGAATAGAAAATTTGAGGGAGTTGTATGCCTAAATAAAGGACGTTATAAAAGTAAACAATCCGTCGGTAAGGAAAACCGTCAATTCACGAATTGCGACAACAACTTCAATCTTTGTCCGCTGTTTCGTTTGATTTATACAAGTCGCTCTTCTACCTTAGCTCACCTAATTTGCCCTTCCCAGTGTTTTTCCAAAAGGAACAATCGAACGATACTAACTCACTTTCAAATGATAAAACAAAGGATATCCTTTTGCTTCATTTTATTTGGTATAAACTTCTTCTGGGCTCAAAATGCAGCGCTTAAAGGACGGGTCCTCAATATGTGGTCCAACGAGCCTATTTCAAAGGTGAGAATTAGTATTGAAGGAACGCTGTTTGAAACTGAAACCAATACCGCCGGCCAGTTTGTCTTTTCAGCCTTCGACCTCCCCCTTGGCGAACAAAGGGTAGTAGTGGCGCTAGCAGATTTCCTTTCGCAACGCATACCTATTGTTATAATCCTAGGAAAAACAGTCGATTTGGATCCCATACTAATGCAAGTGGATTTGAGTCAATTTGATGAACAAATAGGATTGGTTAATATATCGGATATCGAATTGAATCAAGATAACGGGACCGTTTATAATATATCGGGCTTACTACAGGCTTCACGGGATGTTTTTCTAAGGGCCGCCGCCTTTGATTTTAGTGCCACTTTTTTTAAACCACGAGGTTTGGATAATTCTTACGGCAAGGTGTTAATTAATGGGTTGGAAATGAACAAACAATTCAACGGGCGCCCACAATGGAGTAATTGGGGAGGACTCAATGATGTACAAAGAAATCGGGAATTTTCAATGGGGCTCGAGGCCAATGACTATACATTCGGAGATGTAGCTGGTACAACCAATATTATAATGAGAGCTTCTCGCTATCGGAGCGGCGGACAAATATCAATAGCGAGCGCAAACCGAAGCTATCAAGCAAGAATCATGGCCACCTACCATAGTGGTTTATCACGAAGCGGATGGGCTTATTCTATCTCGGCAGCAAAGAGGTATGGGGAAGAAGGTTTTGTGGATGGAACTCCTTATGATGCAGATTCCTTTTTTGTTTCAGTTGAAAAGAAACTTGGAAATACGCAAAGTGTCAACCTTACTGCATTTTACACGCCCAATGAGAGAGGTCGCTCCAGTCCAAAAACTCAAGAAATTTATGATTTAAAAGGCCTTAAGTACAACCCCAATTGGGGATATCAGGAAAACAGCATTCGAAATAGCCGAACTCGAGAGATAAAGGAACCTATTATTCTTTTAAATCACTATTGGGATATTTCAGAAAAAATACAACTGAACACTAATATCGGCTACCAATTTGGCACCATAAGTAATAGCCGTATCGATGCTAACGGAACCCAAAGGGTAGAAACTTCCGACGGACAAGCATTTTTCGCTGGGGGAGCAAGAAATCCTTTAGGGGACTATTATCAAAGGCTACCTAGTTATTTTCTAAGGGCGCCTTTTCCCACAGCTTATCAATTCCAATTGGCCTATCAAGCCGAACAAGAGTTTCTACAAAATGGACAGTTGGATTGGATGCAGCTTTACCAGGCAAATACCGATAGTCAAGGAGCCGCCCGGCCAGGGACCTATGTCTTGCAAAACGACCTTATTGAAGACACACAAATTTCTATTAGTACCATCATAGCTGCTGAAATCAACGAGCATATTAGTGTGAATGGAACCCTATCCTTTAGAAATCTTATGAGCGAAAACTATGCGCAGATTGGTGATCTTTTAGGAAGTTCGGGTTATTTGGATATTGATTCGTTTACTGAAGCTGCTTCCGATGATGAGTTAGAAGGGCTAACTACGGATCCAGCTCAAAGTAATTTGCGGAACCCAAATAGAATTGCACTAGTAGGTGAAAGGTATAAATACAATTATGAAATCAAAGCTAAGGTTAGTAGTGCCTTCAGTCAAGTTCAATTTACATTTGCATCGTTGGATTTCTATATCGGAGCCACAGTGGGTCAAACTTCATATCAGCGAAATGGGCTCTATGAGAATGGCAACTTTCCAGGGGTTCGCTCATTTGGTCCAGGAGAGCTATTGAATTTCACCACATTTGGGATGAAAGGCGGGCTGTTGTATAAAATAACAGGACGTCATTTAATCGACATGAATGCTGGATACTTTACAAAGGCTCCTTCCATCAGGGAATCTTTTACCAACGCAAGACAAAATAACGACCTTACCAATGACCTTGTAGTCACAACGGTTCAAAATGTTACTTTGAGTTACCGTTATCGATCTCCTTTCCTAAAGCTAAGGTTCACCGGGTTTTATACGGGTTTTGAAAATCAGAACGACCTAGGGTTTTATTTTACCCAAAATATTTCTGGCCTGGGCATAGAGGGTGATGCCTTTGTTCAAGAAGTGGTAACAGGTATCAATACACGAAACCTTGGGGTTGAAATGGGAATTGAAACCCAACTAACGCCAACCTTTATGGTAAAACTGGCGGGTTCATTTGGTCAATACATCTATACCAATCATCCTAACTTATATCTAAGTAGTGATGATTTTGAAGGTTCGTTAAGTTTCGGTGATGGCACCACGCGATTAAAAAACTATCATGTCGCTGGCGGTCCAGAAAGAGCATATCAAATTGGATTCGAATATCGTGACCCTAGTTATTGGTGGCTGGGAGTCACAGGAAATTATTTTTCCCATGCCTTTATTGACATTAATAACTTGGCTCGAAGTGCAAATTTTCGCAGTGATTTTGACGGACAACCATTCAACGACTACGATGAAGAGTTAGGACGAGAATTACTACAACAAGAACAAATAGAACCTTATGCTTTATTCAATGTTGTTGGCGGTAAATCGTGGCGGATAGGCGGCTATTTTGTTGGTTTTTTTGCTTCCGTGAACAACGTATTAAATCAAGAATACAAAACTGGAGGCTTCGAGCAAGGGCGAAATACAAATTATAGGACGATAAGGGAGGATCGTGGCAGAGCACATGGTCCCTTATTTGGGAATCGATATTTCTTCGGAAGTGGTACCACTTATTATATCAACGCCTATGTTCGGTTTTAGATCTCATTCAGAAAAAACATCTCAAATGAAACAGATTAAGTATATGTTTATTGTAATTGCTGCCTTTGGCATCCTGCTATTGGGCTGTGAGGCAAATAGTGATTTTGAAGCCCCTGAAGCGGCACCCATTCCAATAGATTTAGAAGGAAATGAAATTACAATTGCAACCTTAAGGGAATTACTGCTTCAGGAGCAAAACAACAATGAGAATTTGGTATTGTCCTTTGCAGAAACCGATTCCTATATATCGGGTTATGTAATTTCAAGCGATGAGGCGGGGAACTTTTTCGAAGAAATAATCATGCAAGATGAGCCCAGTAATCCATCCACGGGGGTCAAAGTTTTGGTGGACGTAAATCCTTTGTTCGTTTCCTATGAGTTTGGCAGGAAGGTGTATGTTCGCTTAGACGGACTTGCAGTTGGATTCAATAGTGGCGTATTGACGTTAGGAATATTGGATAGGGGGAGTATCAATAAGATTTCCGAATCCCAAGAGGATTATTTTATCACTAGAGATACTACAGTAGCACAAATAATTCCATTGCCGTTGTTAAGGGATGATTTTACCGATGATAAGACCAATCTATATGTTCATTTAGAAGATATTCAATTTAGAGATGATGATGTCCTTGGTGAAAATAGAAAAACCTACTCCGCAGAGTCTACAGATGCTTTCGATGGGGAACGGCGGTTGGTGTTTTGCAACAACCGTAGAAGTGTTGTTTTTAGCACCAGCACATTTGCAGATTTTAAAGCATTGCTCTTGCCGCAGGGACGTGGCACATTAGATGGTCTGCTCCAATATAATTTCTTTGGAGATGAATTTAATGTGGTCGTAAATAGCCCTACAGATATTAAATTTGAGGACATAGAACGTTGCGACCCTATTTATTTGGACTGTGGTTTAGCAAGTGATCATAGTGGAATTATCGTGTTCGGAGATAATTTCGAATCTCAGGAGAATAATGACCCAATTTTCGGAAACGGCTGGACCAATATTAGCCAAGAAGGAACCGTACTTTGGGAGGGCTTCGATGGGTCTTCAAATAATCCTCCATTTGGGGAAATTTCAGCTCAAATTGGATCCTTTAATTCAGGTGATTGCAGTACCATTACTTGGCTGATTACCCCAGAATTGGACTTTGACGCAATTAATAATGCCACTTTAACTTTTCTAACCTCTACCAGTTTTGCCGATGAAAGTATCTTGGAAGTGTTGGTGTCAAATAATTGGGATGGTAGTTCCATCGATGTTAATAGTTTTGAATGGGCAACCCTAAACTCCGCCCGAATAGCAAATCCTCGAGACCCATTTCGAGACTACATCCCATCTGGAATAATTGACCTCTCGTGCATAGAAGGAAAGGGTTATGTTGCTTGGCGCTATACAGGCAGTGGGGATACAGGTTTTGATGGCACTTACGAATTGGATGAGATCGAGATCAAATCGAATTAAAGTTGCGATATAAAAACCCCGCATTGTTTTTAATGCGGGGTTTCGGTAAATAGTATTGGTTAGCTGCGGGGAAATTTCTTTTAGCGCTCCACAATTATGAATTCTGAACGTCTGTTCTTTTGGTGATCGGCTTCCGTACAATTGCTGCCGCAAGGTGAAGCTGGTTTGTCAAGACCAAATCCTTGCCCTGTTATTCTTGCAGCGTCAACTCCTTGAGAAATTACATATTGCACCGTAGACTGTGCCCGTTTTTCCGATAGATTTCTATTGTATTCTGCCTTACCACGAGTATCGCTATGGCTTTCAACGCTAATCACCATATCGGGATATTTCTTCATAATAGCCACTAATTTGTCCAGCTCGAAAGCTGCTTGAGGCTTAATGTTGTGTTTGTTATAATCGAATAAAATGGGGTTCAATTGTACCTTATCATCTACAATAATAGCTTCAATAGGACGCAACTCTATGGTCTTGCTTATTTTTCCGTTTGGATTTGCCGAAACTGTAACAGCGTTACTTTCAAAACCCGTCATAAAGGCTTGAACAACGTGCTCTTTTTGACATTCCGCAAGAAGATTTCCGTGACCATCTTCTCCAGAAGTTTTTGTGCTTAAGCGATTTTCTGAGGCATCGTAAAGGTCTAATCGAGCACCAAAAATGGCTTCTCCAGTGTATTCATTTACAACATTGATGTCCATCTCTACTTCACACGGTGGCTCTACTGCCTTGATCATGTAAATATCATCAGCCCCCATTCCTCCTTTACGGTTGGATGACATAAAACCAACTTGTGCAACAGGGTCATATATAAAAGCAAAGTCATCACTTTCGCTATTCGCTCCTTTACCAAGATTGACGGCTTCAGCGAAACCATTACCATTCGCTTTCGCGTAAAATCCATCTAAACCACCAAGACCTTGACGTCCATTACTAGAGAAATACAAATCGCCATTGCTGTCTACGTTTGGAAAATTTTCTTTTCCTTCCGTATTAATATTGTCTCCGAGATTTTTTGGGGTTCCAAAGTTGCCGTCTTTATCAATAGAGACCATATAAATATCAGAGTCTCCCTTACCTCCTGGCATATCACTTACAAAATAAAGCGCGTTACCATTGGCACTTAAAGCCGGATGTCCTGTTGAATATTCACGGTTATTGAAGGGTACTGAGTATACACCTTTCCAACCACCATCAACGATTTCAGAATAGTAGATATTAATTTGATTAATACCTTCTTCATTTTTTTTGAATTTACCATCTAGGTAGTCGTTCCGGTCAAAGTAGATGCGTTTACCATCTGGAGTAATCGCAACATTTCCTTCGTGGAATTTGGTGTTTACATCGCCTTCTAACAGGGTTGCGTTTTTAATGGCATCGCCAACCAACTCGGCTTTATAAACATCTAGGAAAGGTTGTTCGTCCCAATGGTATTTTTTTCTAGTCGTGTTTCTTGCTGAAGAGAAATAGAAATCTTTTCCAACTATAATACCACCAAACTCCGAATATTCAGAATTTATAAACTCCAAATTCTTTGCTTCAAAGCGCGCAAAGTCTTCCATTATTTGAGGAACATAATTGGGATTTTTCATAAACTCAGTCGCTCTCGAATCGGAAGGGCTCATTTCAGCAAACTTCTTCATAAAAGTATTGTAAAGGCTAAACTTGCCATTTGCCTTTAGCGCTTGTGCGTAGTTGTAGACCACTTCTGGCTTCACCTTTCTACCTTTTACGACACGTTTGTAATAAGTTTCGGCTTTCTTGGTATCATTAATAAAGTAATAACTATTAGCCAATCGTTCGTACACGTAACGGCCCGCTTTTCCTTTCTTAAGGAGTTTTTGATAGGCAGCTGCTGCATCTGTGTATGCAAGCCTATCGTACAGTTGATCAGCCTTTTTTGTGTCTTTATTTTGTGCCGAAGCAAATGCCACGGTGAATAGGAGAAGGAGTGTAAATATATTTTTCATTGCGATGAACTTTATTGTTAACTATTAGAAGTATCTAGGTGAACGAAGTGACTTTTTCTTAAAGATCAGGTCGAATGTTAGTATTACTTCATGAGACGCACTAGCTATAGCATCCAAATCGCTAATAACATGGTCGTAGGCATATCCAATGCGAATATTAGGAGTGGCTTGAAAGCCTACCAAACCACTAAACGAATCGTCCAAGCGATAGGAGGCACCAATTTCAAATCTTTCATTAATAAGAGCATTTAAGTTTCCATCAATTGATAATGGAGCACCAAATGCCGACTTCGCCATTATCGATGGCTTCAATTTTAAATTTTCTGAAACTTGGAATACATAACCTGTAGTTGCGAAAAAGTGATTGGTTTCGGATCCAATTTTCAATCCATTAGCATCCAAGTGGACTGAATTTAATAAGTTCGGAACAGACAATCCTACGTAAAATTTATCTCCGTAGAAAAACGCTCCTGCCCCAACATTGGGATACGTATTGCTAATATCTTCAGAAAAGAATGGGTCATTAGGATCTTGTAATTCTAGACCTACTAAACCTACATCGTGAAAACTAGCACCGGCTTTAATACCTAAGGCTAGTTTAAATTCTTCAGAAACTTGAAGCGTATAAGAAAAGTCAACATAGACATTAGTTTCTTTTACGGGCCCTAGCTCATCCTTAATGACCGAAAGACCTAGACCTACTTTATCATTTATAGGTGTGTGTCCTGAAAACGTAATAGTTTCTGGAGCACCGTCTAATCCCGACCATTGCTTTCTATACAAAGCCGTAAGTGATAAGTTTTCCTTGGAACCGGCATAAGCGGGGTTGACCACATTCATGTTGTACATGTATTGTGTGTACTGCGGGTCTTGCTGTGCCTTGGTATCCTGAAAAAATAGAATTACTATTAGAAATGGTAGTATATATATATATTTCATTTTATGAATATTGAAAATTTTTGTTTCCGTTTTGTTAGCTATTAGTTGGCGTTTTTATTTAAATAAACCCACCCAGTTGCTTGAAGTCCATATACAGAATCTTCTTCGGCAAGATCGATTACATAGAAGTAAGTTCCCGTTGGAAGCTCGTTTCCACTTTTGTCTTGTCCTTCCCACTCTTTGATATAGTTTACAGCTTCAAATACTAAAGCTCCATATCTACTATAGATTTGTAATTGACGAATACCACCAGCTCTGTCCGATAAGAATTCAAGATCAAGCGCTTGATTCCATTCGTCGCCATTTGGTGAAATTCCTTGTGAAATTACACAGTTGCCAACATCATATAGCAAAATGTCAATTTCGCCTTCTCCCACACATTCTCCTTTGTTCACAACCACACTATACGTTTGCGTGCCCATGCTACCTATTTCAATACTGAATTCCAATACTTGATCGGTAGCTCCAGTAATAATGTCACCATTCAAGAACCATTGATAAGTAACGTCAGTTTCATTTGAAGTTGCTGTCAATATTTGGTTTTCGCTTGGACAGGTTTTAAAATCATCACCTATTTCTACCACTATCGGGTCCGAAATAAGAATATCGATTGAATCTGAAACCACACAAGCTCCAGCGGTTACTTCTAGCGTATAAGCGCCTGAAGTATCGACCGTAATTGTTGGTGTTGTTTCTCCGGTGCTCCATAAATAGGTAATGCCATCCGTATTTCCAGTTATTTCTGGAATAATTTCAAAAACTCCACCGTCGCATAATGCTTGATCTGCACCGAGATCCACAATAGGAGTTTCAGTAACATTAACTTCAATAGTTATGGTTTCAAAACTACAAGGAGGAAGGCTAATCGTTACCGAATAGGTTCCTGCTGTGGTTGGAGTGTAAGTCGCTTCCGTTGAAACAACGCTTCCACCTCCATCGGTCCATTCATAAGTGACCAAGCTAAGGTCTAAACCTTGGTTGGTTGGTGTAGCATCGAAAGTTGGAAACTCGTCGGTATTACAAAGATCTACGACCGATGGTAAATCCACTTCAAAGTCGACAGCTAACCCAACAATCAAATCGAAGTTAACAACACTAAAACAGTTAGGTTCTGCAACTCGTTCCGCTCGCGCAAAAATCGTTTCAGGGTTTGTTGTATTGTTGTATGCGTTTGGAGTGACAATAGGGTTCAAATTATCATCTGCATCATCTTGTGAAAGGTGGAATGAAATATTGAAATCTGCTGCATCTAGACCGTCGAGTATGGCTGGAATTTGACTTTCCAAATTGAATTCAGCTTGCTCGTTTCCTGTTTCGTCACAAACCAATAAATCTTCTGGAGTAGCAATAGCTGGCTCACCGTTTTCCAGAGACAAGGTAATATCATCTATAGCAAGGTCATTTCCGCAGCCACCAACAGAATTATTAATAAGAACTAATTGAATATCTGTATTCGTACCTGTATTAAACGCGATGAAAAATTCTTGCCAGTTTGCTTCTGGGCCATTTTCTATATCACCTGTATTGGTTTCTTCAATAAGTACACCTCCTATGTCTTCAATTCTGAAAATCACATTGGAAGGAATTCCGGTACCACCACAAATTCCGGTGTCAGTATCGTAGACCGTGGTAATCCAAGCGTTGAATGTGTAATCTATATTCTCACTGAGTGTAATGGTTCTTCTGTAAAATTCACCAACGGCCAAATCTGCATTTACAAATAATGCGCGTCCGTCTACGTCACCTTCGGTATGGTCTTCCATGCCAATAAACCATCCATTGTTCAAACCATCAGCAGTATTTGATAAGATATATTCACCGTCATCTAATTGTCCGACACCATCCCAACAGAGGTAGGTGGTGGTTGCTCCCATTAGGTCACATACTAGTCCTGTTCCAGTTCCGAAGTTTTCTTCAAAGTCTACCGATGTACAAACGGCCTCTCTGGAGTAATTTGGACTCACCTTTAAAGACATACTTGCGTTGTCATCAACGACAATAGTGCCATCATTTTGTCCACTTACCACGAAGGTGGTTAGAAAGAAAAAACTCAGTAATAAAAAGGTTAGAAGAATTTGTGTTTTGTGTAATCCATGGGAGTCATGGATAGAGCGCAGCTTGATCATTTTGTTGGATATGGTTATTTAGATTTACTAAAATATACAAAATAGGGTATATAAGTCTAAATGTAGTGATTTTTAGGTATAAGGAGAATAAAAGAGATCAAAACACACTCCTTATAATTCATTCTCTTAATGTATTGTAAATATCGTGTACACAGGAAAATGATCACTATATCCACCCAAGTGTTTTTTTCCAGAATACGTTCTAAATGGGAGCCCTTTATATTTACCCTTATACTCCCTTATTTCAGCAGGGTCGAATATTTTAGCCATCTTAAATCGAAAAGGATTGTTATGCCCTTGAAGGAAATTGTGAGAGATAATGATCTGATCAAACAAGTACCAATTATCTCGGTAACTTAAACTGCCTTGGTATTTGGTTAGGAGGACTTCCATGGGATTGTACATTTCGGTAGTGACCAGTTTTTTTACACTTTCACTGTGCGGATCATCATTGAAGTCGCCCATGATGACCACCTTAGCATTGGGATCTTCCGCGTAAATATTTCCCAGTATTTCAAGGTTACGATCGGCTGCCTTTTTCCGCTTATGGCTCGTTTCATCCGCCCCTCGTCTTCTTGAAGGCCAATGATTAACCAATATGTGTAATGGTTGATCCTCAAGCTCACCATATACATATAAAATGTCACGGGTGTAATCTCGCATGCCTCTTTCGTCTGTTAAATAGACCGTATGGGCCTCTTGTTTTATTACTGAAAAGTATTTTTTTCGGTAGAGTAGTGCTGTATCAATTCCTCGTTCATCGGGAGAGTCGAAGTGTACGTAGCCATAATCTTTTTTCTGAAGAAATTTTGAATCGACTAAGGCATCTAAGACGTCCGAATTTTCAACTTCTGCAACCCCTAGTAAGACTGGCGGAAATTTGATTTCTTCATATCCCATATTTGATATAACCTGCCCAAGCTTCTTCACTTTTTTTCGGAAACGCTTTTCGTTCCAGTTTTTTTCAGACGTTTCGGTAAAGTCATCATCCATGCTGCGGGGATCATCTACGGTATCGAATAAATTTTCCAAATTGTAAAAACCAATGACGTACTGGTTGATTTTATCTGCGGGTGTTTCTTGCATGAAGTATCAATTTGAACGTAAAATACAAAAATCGCCAACAAACTCTTTCGTACCTTTGTCCAATAATTAAAAGCATGCTCGAAAAACAAGAGATAGCGTACGAAAAGACCGTACTTATTGGGGTTATAACCAAATTACAAAACGATGAAAAGTCTGAAGAATATTTGGACGAACTGGAGTTTTTGGCCTTTACCGCAGGTGGAGAGGTGATGAAGCGTTTTACCCAAAAAATGGACATGCCCAATCCTAAAACTTTTATAGGAACTGGGAAGATGGAAGAGGTACGGAAATTTGTGGTCGCTAACGACATTGGAACGGCAATTTTTGATGATGAACTTTCACCTGGACAGCAAAAGAATATTGAGCGAATATTAGAATGCAAAATCATTGATCGCACCCATTTGATTCTTGATATTTTCGCACAGCGTGCCCAAACGAGCTATGCACGTACACAGGTTGAGTTGGCGCAATATCAATACTTGCTTCCGCGATTATCTGGTATGTGGACTCACTTGGAAAGACAACGTGGAGGTATTGGAATGCGCGGACCTGGGGAGACGGAAATTGAAACTGACCGTCGTATTGTTCGTGATCGTATTTCCGTATTGAAGAAAAAACTTATCACCATAGACAAACAAATGGCGGTACAACGAGGTAATCGTGGGTCCTTAGTGCGTGTTGCTTTGGTAGGTTATACTAACGTTGGTAAATCGACCTTAATGAATGTCGTAAGTAAAAGTGATGTATTTGCCGAAAACAAGCTGTTTGCTACGCTAGATACCACCATTCGAAAAGTGGTCATTGGGAACCTTCCCTTTTTATTGGGTGATACTGTTGGGTTTATTCGTAAGCTACCTACACAATTAGTAGAGTCTTTTAAAAGCACTTTGGATGAGGTTCGAGAAGCCGATTTGTTGTTGCATGTGGTAGATATTTCTCACCCTTCATTCGAAGATCATATGGCATCGGTAAATAGTACCTTGGATGAGATAGGAGGAAAAGATAAACCAACCTTAATGGTTTTCAATAAAATTGATGCCTATCATCCTGAAATTATTGAAGAGGACGATTTAGAAACAGAAAGAACCAAGGTGCACTATAGTTTGGACGAATGGCGACAAACATGGATGAACAATGAAGAAGGGGAAGCTGTTTTTATTTCAGCATTACATAAAGAGCATTTGGGCGAATTTAAAAAGATCTTGTATGAAAAGGTGCGAAGCATTCACTTGAGTCGTTTTCCATACAACAACTTTCTTTATCCAGAATATATCGAATAAAAAACCCCCTAGTATTGTTCCTTGTTAGAAATTGGGACAAACCAGAGGGCATTTAATGTGTTGTTTTGCTACTTAGAATCCGTAAGTTACCCCAATTCCGAGGCCTTCACGAATTTGAAAACCTTGAACGGCATTGTCGTCATAAATAGCCTGGAAAGTAACGTTGGCAGTAATCCATTTATTAACAGCCATTACCAAATTCATCGTATAATCGATATCTACGTTTTGTGGGTCTTCCAGATAGTTGCTGTAAAGATTAAGCACATTCTCCATGCTTATGTTCTCCATCAAACTAAACTTGGCGTAAGCACCAATTGCGGCACCAAATTCAAATCGAGTCGTGTCATTGGCGTCTACTCCAAAATACCCTCCAGCATTGTTGAATGCGTCTTCCGCAGCTTGACCACCGACAACTTCGGTAAACTCATTACTTACTAGAATGACACGTGCCGTAGCAGGCGCAATGTTCACCTTTAAGTTATCGCTTTTCTTCCATAGCATACCAGGACCAGCCTGTAAATAGCCTGGAGATAATAATTTTGTGGTCTCTGTTCTAATTTCGTTTCCTGCGGTATCTTCGCCAAACTCATATCCTGAAGAAAATTGAGTTTTGAAATTCATAAAAAACGAATAGTACCAATTGGTTTCGTTTATTTGTTTACCGAGAATAGAGTTCACTTCAAAACGGTCACTCGTTTTTCGAGTAAAATCTTGATCTTGAGTTTTGGTAATACCATAATCGGCCATAATACGGTTGTCCCAAGTAATGGCCCCTTTTCTATAGTTGGCATCATAGGCTAATACAAGATTGGCTGCGTAGTTGTTGGTTCCACCACCCGTCCATTCGGCGTTAAATGCGGCTTGACTGAAGAGTAAAGAAATGTTTCCAGATTTATTCCACCCATCTTTTGGAGCCTCTTCATCCGCGTCTTGAGCGAAACTTCCTGTTGTAATGGCTAGAAGTGCCATACTAAATAGTAGTTTTTTCATAGTGATCATATTAGATTTTGCAAAATTAGGTTTTATAATTATCAGAATAAAAATAAAAGAGCATAACCGTATAGTCCTTTCGATTAAATATAATAAAATTGGGATGAATTACTTGGTTTTTTTAAACAACGGAACGGAAGAACAGGCTTCTCCATAGAGCACGCTTTTTGCTAAAGGTTGGAGTTTTTGCGCCAAAAGAACATAAGCATTTTCTGGTACAGGTTTATGAGTACATCCCTTAATAATGATAGGTTTGTCTTTATATTCTGAAACGTCTAATTCGGTGATAATTTCTGAAAAAAGGATCGTTTCCAAATCCTTTGGGGAACCCACTACGGCTTTGCGAGCCACTTCATTCAACCGAACTGCAACGAGCATAAATGCCCATCCGGGAAGGATAGCATCGGTGGCGCAGTAAATAGAGACAAAGGCATCTTTATAAGGAGACCAATCGTGATCCTTTAAGTGTTGTCTAAATTCTTTTTCGCGAAGAATGATGCCGTCCATCAACCATGATGAAATATCTAACGTCATACGCTTACCTTCGGGATAGAAATCCTCTAGGTCTATGGTGACCAATTTACTGCTGGCAACTCTATTTATAATTTCGTTTTTCATGATATTGGCAATCGGGCATCCATCTTATAACATACCCAATTCTAATTTGGCCTCTTCACTCATTAAATCTTGAGTCCAAGGTGGATCAAAGGTAATTTCTACCACAGCATCCTTAACCAGCTTAATGCTTTTCACTTTATCCTCAACTTCCACCGGCAGTGTTTCGGCCACGGGACAATTGGGAGTGGTAAGTGTCATTAAAATTTTCACTTCTCGATCTTCATTGACCAAGACGTCATAAATGAGTCCTAATTCGTAGATATCTACGGGAATTTCGGGGTCAAATATTGTTTTTAGCACTTTGACGATTTTTTCGCCCAATTCAGTAGTGTCTATTTCTGTAGTACTCATAGTTCCGTTTTTTCTTGCTTCAACTGTGTTTGATAGGCAAGGGCATATATTTTCATTTGCTTAATCATCGCGACAAGGCCATTAGCTCTAGTAGGGGATAGATGCTCTTTAAGACCAATATCGTCAATAAACGAGGTATCGGCATTGAGAATATCGTCCGGCGACTGGTTTGAATAAGCTCGAACCAATACGGCAACAATCCCTTTTGTGATAATAGCGTCGCTGTCTGCTTTATAAACAACCTTGTCGTTGTCCAATTGCGCATCCAACCATACTCTACTTTGACAGCCTTTAATAATTTTGTCGTCCGTCTTATGTGCTTCGTTAATTATGGGAAGCGATTTCCCTAAATCAATGAGATGCTGGTATTTGTCCATCCAATCATCGAAGAGAGCGAACTCATCAACTAATTCTTCTTGTATATGATCTATTGTCATTTTAATTTTCAGCAGCTCTATCCTTAATGGCGACCATAAGCACGCTTCGGTCCGATTTGGAATAGACGGTTAATACGCTATTTTCAAGGCTATAGGATCCAGCATTACGTAAGGCAGCTAAAAACGAATTTTCAACATCCATGATAGGTTGTTCGCAGGCCATTTCGGTAGAACCAATATCACTAAATGAGATGGCATATAAATCCAAGGTGTAGCCTCCAAAGAAACTATTGCAGCCTGTATTTCCCTTTATTGTTTTGTCTAAGGCATAAAAATTAAAGGTAGGCGCGTTTTCTGATACAGCTGTATCATTAACACTTGAAACTTTATAAGCTCCAGAGAGCTGTACCGTTCCTGCTACATCTATGACTTTTTTCGTTTCGTCGCAGCTTACTAACAGAAGGGCTGCAAAGAGAATGGTGATGAATGATTTCATTTATTACTGTTTAGGTTATTCAAGGTGAAGATACCAAAAATCTCCAGCTTTAATTTATTAACTCTGCTACCCGAGCATCATTTTAGCCTTAATTACCGCCGCTACCAATAAGTCTGCTTCTTCTTTGGTATTGTAAAAGGAGAAAGAGGCTCTCACGGTACCTGAAATCTTATAGAATTCCATGATAGGTTGTGTGCAATGATGTCCCGTACGAACAGCTATACCAAGTTTATCCACTATCGTGCCAATGTCGTAAGGGTGTATTCCTTCTATGTTGAATGAGATAACGGCTGTCTTATCTTTACTGGTACCATATATTCTCAAACCTTCAATTTCAAGTAGCTTTTCGGTGGCGTAAACGAGTAATTCATCTTCGTATTCAGCAATGGCATCAAACCCTACACTTTGTAAATAATCGATCGCAGCGCCAAAGGCAATACCCCCAGCGATATTAGGAGTTCCAGCCTCAAATTTATGAGGGAGATCGGCATAGGTGGTTTTCTCGAAACTAACTTCCTTAATCATCTCGCCACCTCCTTGATATGGAGGAAGTTTACGGAGCCATTCTTCCTTTCCGTAAAGCATGCCAACCCCCGTTGGACCACACATTTTGTGAGCCGAGGTCACATAAAAATCAACATCTAGCGCTTGTAAATCGGGTTGAATGTGAGAACAGGATTGGGCTCCATCAATGAGTACTGCTGCTCCATATTCATGTGCTTTTTCAATAATTTCGGCAATTGGGTTAATGGTTCCTAAGGCGTTCGAAATATGGTTGACAAAAACGAGTTTAGTTTTTTCTGAAAGTAATGCTTCGTAGCTGGAAAGAACAAGAGTCCCCTCTTCATTCATGGGAATCACTTTCAGCTTTGCTCCCGTTCGTTCGCAAAGCATTTGCCATGGCACAATATTGGAATGATGCTCCATCGCCGAAACAATTACTTCATCTCCTTTCTTCAGAAAAGAAGAAAAACCTTGAGCCACTAAGTTGATCCCGTGTGTAGTCCCAGAGGTGAAAATTACTTCATACGATTGCTCAATGTTGAAATGATTCTGAATTTTTTTTCTAGCCATTTCATAGGCATCCGTCGCTTCTTGGGAAAGAGAATGCACCCCACGGTGAATGTTCGCGTTATAATTGCTGTAATAATCTACTAAGCAATTGATCACACTCATGGGTTTTTGCGAAGTTGCCGCATTATCCAAATACACCAATGGATATCCATTTACTTGGCGCTTTAATATGGGAAAGTCCTCACGTATTTTTTGAACATCGAAGGCCATAAACTTATCCTTTTAAATCGATCTTTTACAGATCAAAGCCCAAACTAACGCCAATTTTTAAGGCAATTTGTTTGTTAATACGTTTTTTAAGTTCTGGAATTTTAACGCTTTCCAATACATTGTTCGCGAAGGCATACATTAATAGGGCACGGGCCTCCTTTTGACCAATTCCTCTTGAACGAAGATAAAATAGTGCGTCTTCGTCTAATTGACCAATAGTACAACCATGTGAACATTTTACGTCGTCTGCAAAAATTTCCAGCTGGGGTTTTGCATTAATCGTCGCTTTGTCGCTTATTAAAATATTATTGTTTTGTTGAAAGGCATCAATCTTTTGTGCTTCTCTATCTACCAATATTTTTCCATTGAAAACACCGGTCGAATTATCGTCAAAGATCCCTTTATAGTCTTGATGACTCTCACAGTTAGGAGAAATATGATGTACTAGTGTATTGTGGTCTACATGCTGTTTTTCCTCCAAAATGGTAATCCCTTTTAGGATGCTATCACAGTGCTCGCCATTTTGATAAAATCTAAGGTTATTCCGAGTTAATTTTCCTCCAAATGAAAAGGTATGCACTTTACAAATGCTATCTCGTTCCTGTTGCAAATAAGTATGGTCAATTAAGGAAGCCTGTGCCTTGTCGTTTTGAATCTTATAATAATCTAAATGAGCCCGCTTTTCCGCATATATTTCAGTGACACTATTCGTTAAAACAGCATTACCTGATAAGCTTTGATGACGTTCGATAATTTGAACATGGGCATTTTCTCCCACGACGATTAAGTTACGCGGTTGTAATAGTGTTGCCGCTTCACTTCCAGTAGCAAAATTGATAATCTCAATAGGTTTGTCTGCTTCCACGTGATTGGGAACATATATGTAAGCCCCTTCTTTGGCAAAAGCAGTATTTAAGGAAGTAAGACTGTCTTTATTCACCGCTTTATTAAAGTAAGCTTCAATAACGGGTTCGTATTTTTTCTTGCTCAAGGCTGAAGAGAGCAGGCAAACATCTAATTTGTCATGCGTAGTGTCAGAAAGGAAGGAATTATAGACGCCATCCACAAATACGACCTTGTAAGTGTCAATTTCATGAAGGAAATACTTTTTAACATCCTTAAACTCCAGTGTGTTTTCTTTCTTCGGAAAAAGGCTATAATCTTCATTTAATAGCCCCTTTAATGAAGTGTATTTCCATTCTTCTTCCTTCTTAGAAGGAAAACCTTTGTCTTCAAAAGTCTTGATCGCTTCACTGCGTAAATCGTGCAACGGCGAGTCGTCTTCTAAATAATCTTCGAAGGCTATGTATGAAGAGAGTAATTTATCTTTTAAGCTCATTTTCTTTCTTTTCCTATTCAAATTAGCAGGGAGTCTATCCCTCGTTTCGCACAATCAGGAAATGGACAAATCAGTTTATACCAACTCTTCCTTAATCCAATCGTATCCCTTTTCCTCAAGCTCATAGGCCAATTCTTTGGTGCCCGACTTTACAATTTTACCGTCCATCAATACGTGCACAAAATCTGGTACGATATAATCTAATAAGCGCTGGTAATGGGTAATGATAATCACTGCATTATCGTCACTTTTTAATTTATTGACACCGTTAGCAACAATTTTTAGTGCATCGATATCCAAACCAGAATCGGTTTCGTCTAAGATGGCTAGCTTAGGTTCCATCATGGCCATTTGAAAAATTTCATTTCGCTTTTTCTCTCCTCCCGAAAAACCTTGGTTGAGCGAGCGGGATAAAAATTTGCGATCAATTTCTAACAAATCGGCTTTCTCTTTGATCATTCTCAGCATTTCTCCTGCTGGCATATCTTTGAGTCCATTAGATTTGCGAGTTTCATTGATGGCCGTTTTTATAAAATTAGTCACCGTAACACCAGGAATTTCTATCGGGTATTGAAAAGAAAGGAATACCCCTTTGTGGGCTCTTTCTTCCGGGGCCAATTTGGTAATGTCCTCTCCATTTAAAAGTATATCTCCTTTGGTAATCTCAAACTCATCCTTACCAGCAACAACCGCTGCCAAAGTGCTCTTTCCAGAACCGTTTGGCCCCATGATGGCATGAACTTCACCAGATTTCACCTCAAGTGAAATACCTTTTAAAATATCTTTATCTTCTACACTGGCGTGTAGGTCTTTGATTTGTAGCATATTACTCTTTGGTTTCTTCAATTTTAATGTCAGCTTCTGCTGGCTTGTCGCTAACATTTATAATTTCTTTAATAGTAATTACCTCTTTCCAGCCTTGTCCTTCTTCTACTAGATTTGGATTTTTTTCTACCAGACCTCGTACAATTACAGGCACCATATCTAAGCTGTCCTTTTCAATGTTATTAACTTGATTTGCCAATGCCATTGACATGTCGTCAATAACAACGCCGTAGATATAATCGGTTCCTTTTAGGACGGCAGCATTTTCTTTTTTCAGGTAAATAAACTCACCTCGAAATATGGGCTGGTTTTGTGCTTGTTCAGTAAGGTTAGGATCGTTTTCAGAAGTCGTTGATTTTTCTTCCGAATTTTTACATGAAACAAATACTACTGAAAAGGTAAGGGCTAAAAGTAAAATCGTTTTTTTCATTGGATATTATTTTAAGGCATTAGGTGCTTTTGGCATTTTTGCAAAGTCCAAAGGTTCGTGTTGAATGTAAACAACAGCTCCAGTTTCTTTGGCAAAGGCTTCAAAAGCTTTGATTGATTGTTCAGATTGTGGAATGTCGTGGTTAAACTGCGGTACAATTCCGTTTTCTCTATTTTCGTTAAAGTGGTACATATCACCTGATAGTAAAACAGGTCCTGTTTCAGCTAATTCAAGGTATAATACTTGGTGCCCAGGGGTATGTCCTGGCATGGATTTGATTACAACAGTGCCATCGCCAAAAACGTCATGGTCTCCCGATAGCTGCTGCACCTTTTTTAATTGAGCAAAAGCACTAGTGTCGTAAAAACCACTTTCTCCAATACCTTCACTTGAGGCAAATTCATATTCGGGAGTCTGCACCAGCCAAGTGGCTTCTCCAAAGTGATTGGCGGCTCCAGTGTGATCAAAATGAATGTGAGAAAGGGCAATGAAGTTAATGTCTACTGCCTTCATTCCTATTTGCGAAAGTTGATTTGCGATCGAATCCGTTCTGGAAATTGTGAACGCGCCACCCGGAGGGGTATAAGGATCTTGTCCCACTAAGCCTTCAGGAAGGCCTGTATCCCATAGCAAAGTTCCCATAGGGTGTTTTACTACATAAAATGCATTGGATAATTCTTTAGATGCTCCTTTATAAGTATCTCCTTGAGCAAAAAGATTCAGATTGTTGACGGTAATATGTCCGCCATCAAGTGTATACAATAACACTTCCGTTTTTTTTGCTTCAACAACAGTAGCTTCTGCAGGTGCTTTTTCTTCTTTTTTCCCATTGCACGCCACAACTAAGATGACGCCGAGAGTAATTAGTACTTTTTTCATGATGGTATGATTTAGCAATTTGTTTGAATTATCCAACAGAGCCTTCAAGACTAATTTCTAATAGTTTTTGTGCTTCCACGGCAAATTCCATTGGTAATTTGTTCAACACTTCTTTGCTGAAACCATTTACAATAAGTGCAATGGCTTTTTCAGTGTCAATACCACGTTGGTTACAATAAAATATCTGGTCTTCACCAATTTTACTCGTGGTGGCCTCATGTTCAATTTGTGCCGTTTTGTTTTTTACTTCAATGTATGGAAAGGTGTGTGCGCCACAATTATTTCCCATTAATAATGAATCACACTGGGAGAAGTTACGAGCATTATCAGCTCTTGGTCCTATTTTTACCAATCCTCGATAGCTATTTTGGGACTTCCCGGCAGAAACACCTTTTGAAATAATAGTGCTTCTTGTATTCTTACCCAAATGAATCATTTTAGTTCCCGTATCGGCCTGCTGATAATTGTTGGTCACAGCAATCGAATAGAATTCTCCAATGGAGTGATCTCCTTTTAAAATACAGCTTGGATATTTCCAAGTCACAGCACTTCCTGTTTCCACTTGAGTCCAAGAAATTTTAGCTTTTCTTTCGCACAAACCACGTTTGGTCACGAAGTTGAAAACGCCTCCTTTTCCCTCTTTATTTCCAGGATACCAGTTCTGTACTGTAGAATACTTTATCTCCGATTCGTCCAGAGCAATTAATTCAACAACTGCGGCATGCAATTGGTTTTCATCTCTTGATGGAGCAGTACAGCCTTCCAAATAGCTCACATAACTACCTTCGTCGGCAATTACTAAGGTGCGCTCAAATTGGCCAGTTCCTGCTTGATTAATTCTGAAATAAGTAGAGAGTTCCATAGGGCAGCGAACGCCTTTCGGAATGTAGCAAAATGAACCATCACTAAATACTGCACTATTTAGGGCCGCATAGAAATTGTCACTTTGCGGTACAACACTACCAATATATTTTTTAACTAATTCTGGGTGTTCTTTAATAGCTTCGGAAATGGAGCAGAAAATAATTCCTTTTTCACCCAATGTCTTTTTGAACGTAGTTGCAACCGAGACAGAATCAATAACGATGTCTACAGCAACACCCGCTAATTTTTTCTGTTCATCTAAAGAAATACCCAATCGTTTGAACGTATCCAATAATTCTGGGTCTACCTCATCGATGCTATCGTACTTTGGTTTTGTTGAAGGGGCGGAGTAATACGAAATGCCTTGAAAATCTGGCTTTTCATAATGTACGTTGGCCCATTCGGGTTCTTCCATTTCTTGCCACATCCGAAATGCCTCTAGCCGCCAATCGGTCATCCATTGGGGCTCTTCCTTCTTTTTAGAAATGGCACGAACTACATCTTCATCAAGACCATTAGGAAAGGTTTCAGACTCTATATCGGTATAGAAGCCATACTCGTATTCTTTCGTTTCGAGTTCTTTCTTTAAATCGTCTTCTGTAAATTTTCCCATCTTTCTTTTCTTCAGCAATAATTATAGCGAAAAACTTTCCCCACAACCACAAGTTCTATTTGCGTTAGGGTTATTGAATACAAACCCTTTTCCATTAAGGCCACCGCTGTATTCAAGAGTGGTCCCTACTAAGTATAAAAAGCTTTTTTTGTCTACGACTATCTTTACAAGATTGTCTTCGAACAGTTTGTCATTTTCACGACTTTCGTTGTCAAAATCGAGTTCGTAGGATAAGCCAGAACATCCACCGCTTTTCACACCTACGCGCACAAAGTCTTGCTCTACGTCAAAACCGCCTTCGGTCATTAACTGAGAGATCTTTGTTTTTGCAGTGTCACTTACTTTTATCATTTATATAGATTTGTTCTAAATTAGGACTGCAAATATACTCCAAATCGGGATTTAAACCATATTGAAACTAAATTTATAGCCTATACCACGATAGATTTAGGTAATTATTAACAAGATGTGAAATAGAGGGATTTTATTCAGAAAAAAAGAAATCCTTCTTAATTCTGAAAATCAGGGTTGTTGATAAACTCGAGATCCGAGAAGGTGAGAAGAAAGGCTTTGAGATCGGCTTTTTCTTCTTCGGAAAGATGCACACCACCTTCCCCAACTTTTTTCATTAATGGGTCTATGGTTTCTGAAAATACAAGTCCTTCACTATAATGATTGATGACATCTTCCAAAGTCTCGAAGCGTCCATCATGCATATAAGGAGCAGTAAATTCAATATTTCGGAGTGTACCCGATTTGAAAAGTCCAAACTCTCTTGGGTCACCCGATATGCCGCCTAGACCTCTATCGGTGATGATAGCATCTAAACCGTTATTGTGAAAGGCATTGTCTGTCCAAAGAGGATTAGCGGGCAGTCCATGACAATGGAAACAATCTCCGCGTCCTTCGTCCAAAAATATGGTAAGACCATTCGTCTCAGAAGAAGTGAGTTCTTCCTGTCCTAATAGGAATCTATCGATTTTCGCATTTCCAGAAATTAGGGTGCGAAGAAATTGAGCGATAGCTTTAGAAACGTTTATCGAATCAACTGTAGAACTACCAAAAGCACGTTCGAACATCAAAGGATAGCCTTCGATTTCTTGTAGGGTGTTTTCTACGTTGGGCCAAGTATTATCCATTTCGATTGGGTTGGTCACCGGTTCGAAAATTTGAGCTTCTAGTGTGATAGAACGTCCATCCCAAAAGAATTTTTCTCGGAAATTGAACGCAAGGTTTTGCAAGGGCATGGAGTTTCTCGTGCCTACAGAGCCATCAATTCCTACGCTAAATTGGCGTGGGTCTGTAAAAGCATTTTCAGGACGATGGCAATCGGCGCAAGCTTGGGCACCATTAAGAGACAGTGCAGGATCAAAAAACAATTTTTTACCGAGAGCAACACCTTCTTCCGTAAGCGGATTGTCCTCTGGAATTACAGGGGGTAATATTCGTTCCTCGAATAATTGAGGAATATCAAGCGTAAGCGGGATTGGTACATAATCGTTATTTGGATCTACAGTAACACTATCTGTGTTGCAGGAAGCAACACAGATAGTAATAAACAGCAGTAAGATATGACCTTTTAGTTGCATTTAAGACTATGGATTGACCGTTACATCACCACGACTAAAAACGTTTTGACCGTTTTCATTCATCATGATTTGTGCATCAAAGTTAGGCATTAAGACCGTGAATAATACGTTTAGGTCCCACTGATTTGGATTTTTGAACCACTCTGCAACATTCATTTTCACTTCGATAGATGTACCTTCAACGATGGTTACTTGTCCAAGGTCTACATTAATAGAAGTGTCTGTGGTAACAGGCGGGTTTTGGGTATTTGCTCTTACGTTATGGAATTGGAAAGAAACAAGGGCGTTCATGTCGTTGGTGTATTCTCCTTCCATTCTCATGAAGTGGTATCCTCCACCTAACATCCCAGGTACGCTCCAAGATCCGTCGGACGAATTTAAATCGGGATAAGCCAAGTCTATGTTATCCTCATCATCAAAACCGTAGGTAAAGGAAACCGTATAGTCTCCTTCAGGAATTTCTATGTTCGGAGTAAAGCTTGTATTAGTTCCTTCACGAGCATCAATAAGGTTGTAATCACCAGCGTCAAATACATCACCTGCTGCATTAGTGAATGTTATATCCGAAATTAGGTATACTAGCTTGGAAAGCGTGAGGACTTCACCATTTGCGTTTGTGTACTCGGTTGTTTCGTAATCGGCATTCTGAATATTCTGGCCGTCAAAGTTTTGAGTGAAATTAAAAGCAACATTCGTATTTACGATTGGTGCGGGGGTTTCATCGTCATTGTCGCAGGCTACAAAAGCGAAACCAATAGCTAAAAGAAAAGCAATTTTTTTCATGTTAGGTTAAAATTAAAAATTATTAGATTTGGGTTTATTTAAGTTTTACTACTAGTAGGTCTTTTATTCCTTTATTTTGAGGAATATCTTTATCATTACTTTCGGTATTACCAACCACCATGATGGAGATATTGTCGTGTGCCAAGGTTGCGTCTTCAGCAAAGTCAAAATTGGATCCACCGATGGCTTTTTCAAATACAAGTCCGCCGTTGGCGTCCATGATAACTACCCAAGCATCGTTTTCTCCATTATTAGCAGAAACATCACCGTCTGTACTTCTAGTTGCTCCAGCCATAAGATAGGTGCCGTTTGCAAGTCTTTCTATACTACGAGCAGTGTCAAATTGAGAACCCCCCAAGGATTTATCCCAAATTTTGCCTCCATTCGCATTGAATTTTACGACCCAAAGATCTGCATTTCCTTTTGGATTGGTTACATCTAGGTCGGTACTTCGTGAATCTCCTACTAAAATGAAATTGCCATCACCAGTTGAGGTGCCAGCATAGCCATTTTCAATTTCAGAGCCTCCGAAAGACTTAGTCCAAAGTTTATCTCCATTTGCGTTAAGCTTTACAATCCAGTAATCGTAACTACCTCTGCTGTCCGTAATATCAAAATCGCTGCTTTCAGAGGAGCCTAATATTAAATAACCACCATCTGGGGTTTCTAGAGCGTCGTAACTTCGATCGTTGTTAGTTCCTCCAAAATAACGTCTCCATATATAGTCGCCAGATGCATTTAATTTCAACACCCAATATTCGCCTACGCCATGTCGACTTCCACCACTGCGGCCATCATTTCCGGCACCACCACTTGCGGTAACATCAAAGAATCCGCTCACCAAATAACCACCGCTTTTTGTTTCGAAAATTTTAAAGGCTTGATCACTTCCAAGGAAGCCAAAGGTCTTATTCCATTGTTTATCTCCGTTCGCATTTAATTTCAAGATCCAATAGTCATGAAAACCTTCATTTCCAGTCACATCACCGTCGTTACTTCGGCTATAGCCAGTTATAATGTAACCTCCGTCGTTGGTTTTGGAAATATCTGTTGCAACGTCATCGTTTGATCCGCCGTAGGTTTTATTCCAAAGAATAGCACCGGTATCGGAGAATTTCAAAACCCAATAATCGCTGTCTGTTCCGGTTTTATCAATGATGTCTCCATCATTACTACTGGTCGTTCCTACGACAACATAGCCATTGTCGTTAGATTTCACAATGCCTACAGCTTCATCAATATTGCTTCCGCCAAGGCTTCTTATCCAGTCTATTTCACCTTGAAAACCCACAGGGTTGCCATCGTCAACACCACCACCATCGTCATCTGTAGGTTCTGGGTCTCCCGTAGTGTCACTTGTACTGCAAGAGACAATTACGAGGCTCACGAAGAGCGAAAAGGTTACTAATAGGATTAAATTTTTCTTTTTCAATAACATTCAAAAAATATTAATTCACAACCAAGCGTTTGGTTGTGGCGTTATTTATTTTTACTAAATACATTCCAGAATTTAGATTTGAGATATTCAAAGTCTCAGAAAAGTTGTTAGAAAAGGCTTTGTTCAATACCAATTGACCCAAAACGTTATAAATAGCAATTTGAGAAATGGTTTCGTTTTTAGATGAAACCGTTAATTGGTTATTAGCAGGGTTAGGTGTTAATGCAAAGTCGCCTATTGCTAATTCCTCAACTCCTAAAAGTGGGTTTTGCACTAAAAAGAACCCTTCGTCTCCACTAATAATAATGTTTCCACTAGCAAAGAAAGGGTAGACATTCCATGTACCTCCAAAACCAGCTGAATTGGTGCCAGGAATGGTGTCAAAATATCCAATTTCAGAAATATTACCACTGGCAATATCTGTAATGTCAATAGCTCTCATACCAGCATTGTAATTCGCCATATAATAGGTATTGCCTTTTACGTAACCATTGTGATCTATAGCGGGTGTTGGGCCAGAATATGAGAATGAGAACTGAGGGTTATCCAAATCTGAAAAGTCAAAGACGATGGTTCTGGTGTTAAAACCAAAATTCAATTCGTCTGTTTCGTCCCCAAGGATAAAGTACTGCTGATCTTCAGTAAACCAACCTTGATGCGTGTAACCCGTATCCGAGTATCCCGCAATTGCAATAGGTTGAGGATTGTTTTTGTCAGTTACATCAACAATAGCGATGTCACTTGCATTACTTCCAATAAAAATTTCGCGCCCTGTATAATCGGCATCAGGACCGTCATAAATAACTACCTGAGCATCATGTGTATAACCATCTAAGCTATAACCACCTGCCGAAACTGGGTTTGTTGGATTTTGGATATTTATAAAATGTGGACCACCGCTGAAAGTCGAAGTACCAACAGCATATGCAAATCCAGTGTCTTCATTAATCACGATGTTATGTGCACTTCCAAAATTATCGTAATGTGCGTCTTCCGTAAAAGTAGCGGGAGGGTTAGCAACATTTCTAAGACGTGTTAAATCGAATACTTGCATTCCATGACCGCCAGCTTCACTGACAATAAAGGCATGGTTATCGTAAACTTTCACATCTCTCCAAATGCTTGAACTGCCATTGTGAGCAGGTAGTTTACCTAGGTATTCAACATTTATAGGGTCGGAAACATCAAAAAATGACGTTCCATTGTCCACACCAATAAGGGCATATTCTTTACCGTCTTGTGGGTCTGTCCAACCCCAAGAGTCGTTTGCCGCACTTGCAGACATACCGGAAGGTGCAATATCAAATTGTAAATTGAAACCTTCGCAGGGAAATCCAGCGGCATTTCCACCCGCACAAGGAACTTGTGCAAAAGCAAGGGTGCCTGCTAGTAATGTAAAAAAGAGAGTAATTTTTTTCATGGAAATTGATGTTAAGGTTTTTAATATTGAATTGGCTCGCGCCAGTAATAACTAGAATATAACGATTATCGTTATATTCTAGTTTCTGTGGTCATATTTTTAACAAAAATATAGCTAAAAGCTTATTTTTTTACAATTTTCTTAGTTACTTCTTCATTGACTTGTACAAAATAAATTCCTTGTGCCAATGTTGAAATATCTATAGTCTGTCTTTCGGCATCAAGATTACTTACAGAAAAAAGCAATTTTCCGGAAACATCTACGATACTAATATCAGTTAAATTTATGTTTGCTGAGATGATATTTATCATATTTGAAGCAGGATTCGGAGAAATTGAAAGACCTTCTTTCAAATTAGCGTCCTGGATAGATAGAATTTCAACAACAGTCAATTCAAATGAACAGGTTGAGTCGTTTCCTTCATCGTCAGTACTTTCAAATGTAATGGTATGTGTACCTAAAGGCAATTGAGTTCCAGAAACTGGGTCTTGTGTAATTGTTGACGTAGCCGTACAGTTGTCATCAGCTGTAACATCGCCGTCAGCAACATAATCTGGTACAGTATAGAACGTCTCTCCGGTATCATAAGTAACCGTTTCGTCTACTGGACAGTCCATTGCTGGACCTAAGTTGTCCACTACAGTTACTGTGGTAGTACAAGTATCGGTATTTCCAGCAGGATCGGTAGCAGTTAAGGTTACCGTTTGAGCGCCAAGGTCTGAACAATCAAAAACATTGGGAGTTACTGTTAGTGCAACATTACCACTATTGTCTGAAGAACCGCCATCAACATCATCTCCAGAAACAATCACTTCACCGTTTTGTCCTAATTCCGCCGTAAAGCTTTGACACACTGCCACAGGGTCTGTAACATCTACTGCCGAAGATTTCGTTAACACAAAACCTCTATTGATGTCACTTATGACAATGTTACCACTGGCAAAGTATGGATATACGTTCCATGCTCCGTTAAAGTTTGCATTATTACTGCTTACGTGACTATCAAAAAATCCTTCTTCAACCATAGTTCCTCCAGCAATATTGCTTATGTCAAATACACGTAGTCCTGCACTGTAATTGGCTAGAAAATATTTGTCTCCTTTAACATAACCATTATGATCTATAGCTGCTGTTGCTCCAAAGTGGCTAAAGTGAAGTTGTGGATTATCTAAATCGGTTAAGTCAAAAACAATAGTTCTTGTATTAAATCCGGCTCCTAGTTCGTCAGTTTCATCACCTAAAATAAAATAAGTTTGATCTTCCGTAAACCAACCTTGGTGTGTATATCCAACATCCGTATAGCTAATAGTCGAAATGCTCTGTGGATTAGCCTTGTCTGTAATATCAACAATAACCAATTCATCTTCATTACTTCCAATTAAAATCTCGCTACCTGTATAATCACCGTCAGGGCCATTATAATTAACTACTTGGGCATCGTGGCTGTAAGCGTCCATGCTATAACCTCCCTCTGCAACAGGATTTAAAGGGTCTTGAATGTTTACGAAATGAGGACCTCCGTTGAAAGAGCTAGTTCCTACACCGTAAGCATATCCACTGTCTTCATTGATCACAATATTGTGGGCACTTCCAAAGCCATCATAATGGGCATCTTCCGTAAAAGTCTCTGGTGGGCTGGCAACGCTACGTAATTTTGTAAGGTCAAAAACTTGCATTCCATGCCCTCCAGCTTCACTCACCACAAAGGCATAGTTATTATATGTTTTAACGTCTCTCCAAGAACTGCTTGAAGTATGTGTTGGAAGCTTTCCTAAATAAACAGGATTAACTGGATCTGATATATCGATAAATGCAGTTCCGTTGTCAAGGCCAACGAGTGCATATTCTTTTCCATCTAGTGGGTCTGTCCAACCCCAAGAATCATTTCCGCCTCCGGCGTTTAATTCATTTAATGTTAATGTAGACTGTAAGTCATAACCATTACATGGGAATGGGCCTGCAAAACCTGCTGTGCAGGGAGATTGAGCCATTGAAATTTGAAAGGTCGCCAAAGCGAATATTAGTAGTAGGTTTCTCATTTTGAAGTATTGTTATATCGAGTTTGGGTTAAATCTATTTCTTAATTATTTTTTTGGTAATGCTATTATTGATGTTTACAAAATAAATGCCTTCTGAAAGATTGGATACATTGATACTTTGTTTTTCTACATCAAGATTATTTAGGGATATCAAGATTTTACCTGTAATATCTGCAACCATAATTTGGGTTAAATTTTCATTACTGGATTCCACATTTACATATTCAGTAGAAGGGTTTGGGTAAATGGTAAGTCCTTCAGACAATGCAGGATTTTGAATGGATAAGATTTCATCTACAGTAAGTTCGAAGGAGCAGTTGGAAGCATTGCCTTCATCATCTGTCGTTTCAAAGCTAATTGTATATACGCCTTCGGTTAATTCGGTGCCCGCAGCTGGGCTTTGAGTAATCGACAAAGACGCAGTACAATTGTCTGTGGCCGACACATTACCATTAGCTACATAATCTATTAGTGTATAAAATGAACCTCCCGTGTCATATTCAACGGAATGGTCTTGATAGCAATCCAATATGGGTCCCATATCATCTGTGACCGTAATAACTGCTGTACAAGTATCGGTATTTCCAGATGGATCTGTTGCTGTTACCGTAACTGTATTAGGGCCAAGGTCCGTACAATCAAATGTGTTTTCGCTCAAGGTTAAAGTCACAAAACCACTGTTGTCCGAAGAACCACCATCAACATCATTTCCAGAAACCACAACTTCACCATTTACGTCCAATGAGGCCGTGAAATTTTGACAAATAGCAATTGGATCTTCAGTATCTACGGCAGAAGCCTTTACTAAAAAGAATCCATATTGTCTATCGTTAATCATGATGTTCCCACTATCGAAATATGGATATACGTTCCACACACCATTATAGTTAGCGTTGTTGTTATCGGAATAGGTGTCAAAAAATCCTACTTCACTCATATTACCGTTTTCGATATCACTAATATCTAAAACTCTTAATCCTGCAGCATAATTTGACAAATAGTAAACATCACCTTTTACATAACCATTATGGTCGATAGCTGGCGTTGTTCCGAAGAAATTAAATGAAAATTGAGGGTTGTCCAAATCGGCAAGATCGAATACAACCGTTCTTGTGTTAAAACCAACATTAGATTCATCAAATTCATCTCCTAGTAAAAAATATCTCTGATCTTCTGTAAACCAACCTTGATGCGTATAACCTGCATCGGTATAAGACATGGTTGAAATACTTTGAGGGTTTGACTTATCAGTAATATCCACAATCGATAATACTTGGTCAGAACCACTACTAGCAATGAGCAACTCACTTCCAGCGTAGTCGCTATCAGGACCATTATAAGTCACTACCTGAGCATCATGCACATAACCGTCTCCACCAAATCCACCTGCAGCAACGGGGTTTAGTGGGTCTTGAATATTTACAAAATGGGTTCCACCACCAAAGGTGTCAGTTCCTACGCCGTATGCAAAGCCAGTGTCTTCATTAATTACGATGTTATGGGCGCTACCAAATCCAGTATAGTGTGCGTCAATACTAAAAGTCTCTGGTGGATTGGCAACATTACGTAATCGGGTAAGATCAAAAATTTGAATTCCGTGGCCTCCAGCCTCACTCACGATAAAGGCATGGTTAGCATACACCTTCACGTCTCGCCAAGAAGAAGAGCCAGTTTGAGAGGGTATAAAACCTAAATAGACGGGGTTTACCGCATCAGAAATATCAACAAAGGCCGTTCCGCCTTCCAGACCAACGATCGCATATTCTTTTCCATCTACAGGGTCGGCCCACCCCCAAGAGTCATTTGCGCCTCCAGCATTGAAGGTAGATAAGGGTATGTGTGATTGCAAGTCATAGCCATTACAGGCATACGATCCAGCAGACCCTCCTACACATGGTGTTTGCGCTACTGAAAATTGAGCTGTCACCAAAGCAAATAATAAAATGTATCTCATAGGATCGATATTAATTAGTTATAGGTAGAAATCTATTTTTTAATTATTTTTTTCGTGATGCTGTTGTTAATATTCACAAAATAAACTCCTTGTGTAAAGGAGGAGAAATCTACTGTTTTATTCAAAGTATTCATTTTATCTTCTGAAAAAAGTACTTTCCCCATAACATCCGCAATTTGAATCGAAGTTATAGCAGCTTCCGCTGAAGAAATGATAACCTCGCTTACAGCAGGGTTAGGGAGTATTTTAATGTCATTGGCACTTGTAAAGTCTTCAGTAGCCAATATAGAGGGTCGTACAATGTACATGCCACCCAAGTAACCTGAATCTCCATATTGAAGTGAGGAAATCAAAATATTCCCACTCGCAAAATAAGGATACACATTCCAGGCACCATCATAACCAGCCGTGTCAGAAGGCGTATACACATCAAAATAACCAGTTTCTGTAATGTTTTCGTTGTCAATATCAGAGATGTCCATTACGCGAAGCCCTGCTTTATAATTTGCTAGGTAAAGCACATCATCTTTCACATAGACATTATGATCCGTTGCTGGAGTTGGGCCAAAATACTCGAAATCAAAAGATGGATTGTCCAAATCACTGACGTCGAAAATGACGCTCCTCGTATTGAATCCAAAATTTAATTCATCAATTTCATCACCAAGAATGAATTGTTCTTGATCTTCTGTCAGCCAACCTTGATGCGTGTAGGCGATATTAGAATAATTAATCGTTGAGATTGTTTGAGGATTGGATTTATCAGTAATATCAACAATCACCACTTTATCTTCATTACTTCCAATATAAATTTCATGACCTGTATAGTCTGTGTCAGGACCACTATAAATTACCACTTGAGCGTCATGAGTATAGTCTTCTGCACTAAAGCCACCTGCAGCAAGCGGATTTAAGGGATCCGAGATATCTACAAAATGAGCACCACCAGAAAAGGTTGAAGTTCCAACTGCGTATGCAAAATAGCCGTCACTTTCATTAATGACCAGATTGTGGGCATTTCCGAAGCCAGCATAATGGGCGTCCTCTGAAAATGTTTGAGGGTTCGATACATTGCGCAAACGCGTTAAATCAAATACTTGCATTCCATGTCCAGAAGCTTCACTAACCACAAATGCATAATTGTTAGATGTTTTGACATCCCTCCATAAACTGGGAGCTGTATGCGTAGGTAATTTTCCAAGGTATACTGGATTCACTGGATCCGAAATGTTTACAAAAGCCACTCCATCACTCACCCCTATAAGTGCATACTCTTTTCCGTCTTGAGGGTCTGTCCATCCCCAAGAATCATTCGCATTGGTGGCATTGAAATCAGTCCAAGGAATAAAGGATTGAAGATCATAACCATCACATGGATAATCACCAGCATAGCCATCAACACATGGGGTTTGTGCGAGCAGAGTCACAGTGGCTAAAAAGGTGACCAGTGAAAGGATTTTTTTATTCATTCGAAAATCTTTTTTGAAATATGACCAAAACTAACTAATTTATAGGTGGTTTACTGTTAATTGCCCCCAGATATTAGGAGAATATGAGATTTTATTATCTATTTTTATAAATACCGACGAGGCTCATAATGCACGATTCTATAAAAAAGAGGAGCTTTTACATTTCTTAGCTGTATTTTTGCAATCTTAAATTTGAAAGCATGTTGGAAAACAAAAACCCTTCGAAAACTAGTATATCTGAACTCGGAGAATTCGGTTTAATTGATCACTTGACTAAGGATATTGAAATTCACCATAGTACGACCGTTAAAGGTATTGGTGATGATGCTGCGGTACTAGCAACCGATCCAAAAAAGCAACAAGTGGTTACCACAGACTTACTGGTGGAAGGCGTTCATTTTGACCTGGGTTATATGCCGCTAAAGCATCTTGGGTATAAGGCGGTGATGGCTAATTTAAGTGATGTATATGCCATGAATGCGAAAGCAACTCATATTACGGTATCCTTGGCTGCCTCTAATAGATTTCCGGTGGAAGCCTTAGACGAATTATACGACGGTATAAAAACGGCTGCCAAAATTTATGAAGTGGATATTATAGGAGGGGATACAACTTCTTCAACTTCTGGTTTGATCATTAGCATTACAGCCATTGGAGAAGTAGCTAAGGAGGATGTAGTTTATCGCAGCGGAGCTCAAGAGAGTGATCTTTTAGTGGTTACGGGTGATTTAGGTGCTGCTTATCTAGGCCTTCAAGTTTTGGAACGAGAAAAACAAGTTTTCAAAGTCAATCCAAATGCACAGCCCGATCTTGATATTTATTCCTATTTAGTAGAAAGACAATTAAAACCAGAGGCCCGAAAGGACATTCCAAAGTTGTTGAAAGACTTAGAGGTGTTGCCGACGGCTATGATAGATATTAGTGATGGTTTATCTTCGGAAGTAATACATATTTGTAAAAGCTCTCAAGTTGGGTGCAATTTATACGAGGATAAAATTCCCTTAGACCCTCAAGTAATTTCAACCTGTGAAGAGTTTAATCTCGATAGTACTACCATCGCATTAAGCGGAGGCGAAGACTACGAATTGTTGTTCACCGTAAAAGCAGAGGACTTTCCAAAAATTAAGGCAAACCCACATCTATCGATTATCGGACATATGACCAATGAGAAGGAAGGTATTCACCTCATTACGAGAGCTAATACTAAAATCCCTTTGATTGCCAGAGGATGGAATTCGTTGAATGAAGACTAGCTTAGACTACAGTTTTTTTCTGAGAGTGCTGCTCAAATAATAAATTGTTGGTCTCCCAGTATTTGGTCAACCGTACAATTTTTCCGTATCCGTCTTCTGTGTATTTCTGTTTACAACATTGACATTCATACTCTTTAATCTTACGACCTTCCTTTTTAAGAGACACAAATTGATGTCCCCTAATTTTACAGATTAATTTTCTCATACAGCGTTCATGTATTTTCGCCTCATCTTCTTTTCAAAAAATAGGGCTAGTGAGGTGTTAACTTTTTTGGTTTGAAATGTTAGATTCTCCAAACAACCTGAGAAATTATCCGTAACCTCCTTACTGCAATTAGCACACTGGTACTCATTGATGTGGTTGGTTATTTTTCGGCTAATTACATAGTCGTGGCCTAACGTACTGCAAACGATACTAGTAAAGGAAAACGATTTTCTTGGGGATGTTGTTTTCATGGTTACTTGTTTTGGGAAGACTAAAAGTAAAAAAAAATCTCTATATAACCGACAAAAAGTAATTATATTCGATTAAGTGCAACATTTTAACAACTCTTCTGAGTCTTCTATCCAGCTCATATGACCACCATTGAAGACCTTTAACTGCGAATTTGTTGCTGTAGCTATTTCTTTTGAAGCCGCCAGTGGAACAACTAGATCATTCGCTCCACACAGAATTAATTTTTCCCCGCTAAAGTTTCGAAGGACCTCTGTACGGTCGGGCCGCAGCTTCATCCCCTGGGTAGCTGCAATAATACCTTCCGCAGAAAAACCCATTGCTTCTTTCTTAAGGGCAGCAATTTCTGTAGGATACCGTTGGTGTGAACTTTCAATAAATAGGAGGTTCATAATATTGCCAATAAATACTTCCTTGTTTTCTGAAACGATTCGAGTGGCACGATCACGATTGCGCTTTTGTTCGATTGTATCTTTCCTTGTGGTAGAATTAAGCAAAGTTAAACCCTCGACCTCCTGACCATAGGCTTCTAAAAATGCCAAACCAACATAACCACCCATAGAATGCCCCATAAAGGATGCTTTGTCAATTTGAAGATGATGTAGCAAGGCGTAAACCATGTCGGCCATCATTTCCATGGAATGTACAGGGGCGAGGCAACCACTTTTTCCATGTCCAGGAAGATCGATTGTAAGGACCGTTCTATGGAGTGAAAAGGAAGGAACATAACTAGACCACATAGTACTGCTTTCCAAAAAGCCGTGCAATAAAACTAGTGTGCGACCTTTACCAGAGATCGTGTAAAAAATGGGAACTTCGTTATAGTGATAAATCATTTTTCTATATTCGGGACAAATATAAACGAGTAGTTCGATACCTAGAAATGATATCGAGCAACATTTATGACAAAATTAAATTTCTACGGAGCAGCGCCCAGATATAGCCCATAATCTATGAATCAAAGCAGACAAACTTTTATCACAGCCTTTGCGCTGTTTTCACTATTCTTTGGTGCGGGGAATTTAATTTTACCACCCTTTCTAGGATATAATGCCGGCGAAAACTGGTTTTGGGTCACTATAGGTTTTGCTGTTTCCGCAGTAGTGTTTCCTATTTTGGCTATTTACGGACATGCTCGTTTACAAGGAACCATGCTGGATTTTGCGAAGTCGGTTTCCCCCCGTTTTGCCATGTTTTACGCCGTCATAGTGTATATTATTTCCATTACATTGCCATCTCCAAGGACTGCTTCGGTGACCTATGAAATGGCCATACAACCCTACTTCGAAATGAATTCGCTTTGGTTAAGTAGTATTTACTTCGCACTCGTACTGGTTTTTGTTTTGAATAGAACTCGCATCTTAAGTATTATTGGGAAGTTCCTCACACCGCTAATTATTCTCATACTTTTAACTATTATAAGCATCGGTCTTTTTGGCAATACAACAGCCATTCGAGATACTGCAGATAGTACCTCGCTAATCGGAGGAATTATAGAAGGCTATCAGACTTTTGATGCTATTGGAGGCGTGTTGATCGGTGGCGTTCTTGTCATTTCTTTTGCTTTGCAGGGGACCTACGATTATAAAGCCAGAAAAAAGATGATTGGTAACGCCGGACTTTATGCTGGAATCGGCTTATTTGTTATTTATGGTGGACTTATTGCTCTTGGCGCTTATTACAGCGGTGAGACAACGGCTAATTCTCGTTCCGAATACCTTACTTTTTTGAGTCAGGAAACCTTAGGTAACATCGGAACTTCATTCTTAGCAGTGTTGGTTTCATTAGCCTGTTTTACAACAGCAGTAGGGATTGTCACTGGGACGGCAGATTTCGTAAAAGGCCTTTTTAAAAATTCAAAACGAGCATATCTGATTACTGCGATACTAGGCTGCGTAATTGGAGTTGTAGTGGGGCAATTTGATATTCATTACATCATCGATTTGGCTGTGCCGACATTGATGTTCATTTATCCTATTACTATTTGTTTAATCCTACTTAATGTTCTTCCGAAGAAATGGGCCAGCAAACTAGTTTTTAGAGGAGTTACTATCGTGGTATTCCTGTTCAGTATGACCGATGTTTTAAAAGAAATCATTTCAGACAACAGGATTATTCCGTACAAAAAAATAATGCCTGACGGACTTGTTACTTGGAGCCAAGATTCCATAGCGCTGTTTGAAACTTATATTCCATTGGGAAAAGAAGGCATGGGTTGGGTATTGCCAGCAGTGATTATTTTTGTATTGTTAAATATTCGCGTTTTTACGACTAAAGTAGTTGCGCAAGAATAATTACCTATGGCTATCCAAGACATATCGAAATACACCTTTAAAGATAATTTTTCATTAAGCGTCATCCAATTTGAAAAGGCCTGTGTCGTCAACGAATCTGAATCGCTAGATACCTATCGAATTTTTTGGATTAAAGAGGGGACAGGAAAATACAGCATCGATTTTGAAAACTATTCTTTCCAAGATAATGTGTTGTTCTTTTTATCTCCGGGTCAAGTTTTCTCGGTAGTTTCGGAAAAAATAAAGGAGGCCTATCAACTTTCATTTATCCGAGATTTTTATTGTATTCAGACGCACGATAAGGAAGTTTCGTGTAATGGGGTATTGTTCAATAATGTATATGAGACTCCATTTGTGAATCCTTGTGAAAGCGATACTAGAAAACTCAGCTTTATTTTGGAGAGTCTTATTGCTGAATTCAATACCACCGAAGCTGCCCAATATGATATGCTTCAAGCGTATTTAAAACAGTTCATTATACTATCGGTTCGAATTAAAAAGGAGTTTCAAGTTGAAAAAAACGATCTGGAGACAAAACTTTTTAAAGACTTTAGCTTGTTGGTGGAGCACAATTTTAAATCCCTTCATTCGGTGACCGAATATGCAAAACGGCTGGGAATTTCTCCAAAATCCTTGGCAAAACATTTTCAAAAGGTAGGTATCGAGACTCCCAGCAATGTTATAAAAAATAGAATTGTTCTGGAAGCGAAACGAGAATTACTCTACGCGGACAAACCAGTAAAGCAAATCGCCTATGACTTAGGGTTTAACGACGCAGCCTATTTTACGCGTTTCTTCACCAAATTAGTTTCAAAATCGCCACTTCAGTTTAAAAAAGACCATTAATTCAAGTTTGTCCATTCATTAGGAACTTTTGTCCATTTTTTCAAGAGGGTTGCTGTTGCATATTTGCACTGTAATTAGATGATACCATTCCAACCAACAAGGCGTTGGCTGGTCTAATTCAGAAACAAGAAAACAATCACCTTAAAACAAGACAAAATGGAAAATCAAATCACAAAGAGTTTACAACACGTTCACCAACTATTAGCGCAAGGACAATTTATTGAGGCTATGGAAACATATCTTCATGATGAGGTGGAACTAAAGGAAGGAAATAATGCACCTAAAAAAGGGAAGCAGTTTAATCTCGACTTCGAGAATGATTTTATTAATAATCAACTGAAGGAATTTGTTCGATATGATGTAAAGCATGTGGCTGTTTCTGGAAACCATTCGTTCTATAGCGCCGAAATGGAATTAATAATGAATGATGGAAGTACCATGCTTTCTGAACAAGTCGTAGCTACCGAATGGAAGGATGGTAAAATCTATAGAGAACGTTATTACCATGCATAATGATCTCTTTATTTAAAACTTTAAAACAACTGTTTTTTCTGAAATTGACGTTTTCAGTCAGTTTTCGTTTAGAATGCGAAAATGCGAAAACGATGTAGTTCATAAAACAGAAAATATCACTCGGTTTTTTAGGGCTTCATTTTTGAATTATTCGAATTTTTAAGGCCTCTAAATTTTCAAATTATCATTTTACAGCAAGGCTTTTTGCAGTATCCTCAAAGTGCTCATTTTTTGAGTATTAATGGTTGGTTTGCTACTATTTGTTATCTAGATTTGAGAACATTTAAAATCGTATTTATTATGGCTATTACAAAACAGTATCTAAAGAGTAAACCTATATGTAAAGTAACTTTTGTCGTTCCTGCTGAAGCGGCAAACGAAGTGAAAGTGATAGGTAGTTTTAACGAATGGAACACCAACGAAACTCCATTGAAAAAATTAAAAAACGGAAGTTTCAAAGGCACCGTCAATCTGGATAAAGATCAGTCTTATGAATTCAGATATGTAGTGGATGGTTCTTATGCCAATGACGAGCAAGCTGATGCTTATGCTTGGAGTGACTACGCAGGAGCAGAAAACGGAGTGTTACATGTTTAAGTAATACCTTAAAACCTAAAAAAGGCCTTCCCACTCGGAAGGCCTTTTTGCTTTTTGACTATTTTTCGGAACTGAACTAGCTATTCATAATGTCTTCAATTTCAGCTGCTTCAATCGGAATGTTTCGCATTAAATTAAAAGGTTCTCCCGAAGCTTGAATTACAACATCATCTTCCAAGCGAATTCCGAAACCTTCATCAGGAATATAAATACCAGGTTCCACGGTGAAAATTTGATTTGCTTGCATAGATTCCCATAAAATTCCATAGTCATGAGTGTCGAGACCCATATGGTGAGAGGTACCGTGCATGAAATATTTTTTATAAGCAGGCCAGTCCGTATTTTCGTTTTGAACATCTGCTTTATCGAGCAATCCTAGGCCTAATAATTCAGAAGTCATTAATTTACCTACTTCCACGTGATATTCTTTCCAAAAAGCACCCGGAACTAGCATTTTAGTAGCATCGTTTTTCACCCTGTTTACCGCATCATAGACATCACGTTGACGTTGCGAAAACCTTCCGTTTACAGGAATGGTGCGGGTCATATCACTAGAATAATTCGCATATTCTGCGCCCACATCCATTAATATAAGATCGCCATCCTTGCATTGTTGGTTATTTTCAATATAGTGAAGTACATTGGCATTGTTCCCACTAGCCACGATAGGTGTATAGGCGAACTTTTTAGAGCGGTTGCGCAAAAATTCATGCATGAATTCTGCTTCAATTTCGAACTCCCAAACTCCTGGTTTCACAAACCCTAGCACACGACGAAATCCTTTTTCAGTAATATCACAGGCCGTTTGAAGTAAATCAATTTCAATGGGATCCTTAACGGAGCGAAGACGTTGTAAGATAGGATTACTTTTTGCCCAACTATGCGCTGGAAACTTGTCCTTGGTAGCTTTTATAAATCGAGCTTCGCGAGTTTCTGTCTCTACATTGGCGCGATAATGTTCATTGGTGTTGAAATAAATAGTCTCCGCCTGAGTCATGACTTCGTAAAAAACCTTATCGAATTCATTGAGCCAAAATACTGTTTCAACACCGCTCACTTCTAAGGCGCGTTCCTTGGTCAGTTTTTCACCTTCCCAAACAGCAATGTGCTCGTTAGTTTCACGCAAAAAGAGGATTTCCCTATGTTTCTTATCCGGTGCATTCGGAAATAGCACTAAAATACTCTCCTCTTGATCAACACCGCTCAAAAACAAAATGTCTCGAGCTTGCTCAAAGGGCATGGTGCTATCAGCACTAATAGGATAAATATCGTTGCTATTAAAAACTGCCAAACTTTGGGGCTTCATTTGGGCCATAAAGTTTTTCCGGTTCTTTATATAAAGTGCTGCATCAATTGGATGGTATTTCATAGAATAGGAATTTTAGTAATTGATTTGCTCAAAATTAATTAATGCGTCTGTCAATTTAGTAGCCAAATGGCTTTATTTTATGTTTTTTCGAATTCTGCTCATATGCCTTGAAGAAATGCCTAAAAAGGAAGCGAGATAATGCAGGGGAACTTGCTGAATAAATTTTGGTTCATTAACGAGTAGTTTTTTGTAACGTTCTTCAGGGGTGAGCGTTAAAAGGTCAATACGGTAATCATCGATAAGGAAAATTTGATTTTCAATTAGATTATAATAAAACTTATGGAAGGCGCTGTTGTTTTTTAATAACCGAGCGAAATTTTCAAAGTTAATAACCCACAAATCACAGTCGCATAGCGCTCTAATATTTTTACGGGAAGGAACCCTATTTTTGAAACTATTGAGCGCCGTTGTCGAGGAATTAGTAAGGGCGAGGTAGGTTGTTTTTTCTTCTCCTAAAACTTCAATGGAATGTTGTAAAATACCGCTTTCAACAAAGCAGAATTGTGCACAAATTGCACCCTCTTTCACAAAGAATTGATTCTTGGATAAATTCAAAAAAGAAAAAGAATCCAAAATAGCCTCAACTTGATCTTCTAAATGTGGATCATCGATGATGTTTTTTAGATAAGTCTCGAAGGTATTCCTAGATTCATTCATTCCGTTGAGTTTTGATAGTTCCAAATTTAGAAGGATAAAGCTAACAAAATTAGCATGAAAAAGCCTAAGGTTGTGCTGCGTATTGAACATGGTGATGTTAAACTTCACCAAATTATTTTGCCGTAATTTAGTCTTTCTTTACTTTTCGAATTCAAAAAACACGACCAAATGAAAATAGTATCTCTTCTAACCATCTTTCTTGTCTCGACGGTCGCTTTTTCGCAGCAACCTGCGACCTCTGCGATTCAAGTTGAAAATGGAATTAAACAAAAAGCAGTTCAAGCTCAAAACTCACTTGTAAAAAACCTTCCTTTTAAAAGTATTGGTCCAACAGTAATGAGTGGGCGCGTGGTAGATTTTGCCGTAAACCCCGATATTCCAACGGAGTTTTATGTGGGTTATGCCAGTGGTGGTGTATGGCACACCAAGAATAACGGAACCTCTTTCATTCCGATTCTTGATAGTAGCCCAACCCAAAATGTTGGGAGTCTAGCTGTAGATTGGAAAACCGGCGCTATCTGGGTGGGTACAGGTGAGGTAAATTCTTCTCGATCTTCTTATGCCGGTATTGGAGTATTAAAATCGATAGATGATGGAAAATCTTGGCAAAATATGGGCTTAAAAGATTCACATCATATCAGTAAAATACTGATAAACCCATCCAACTCAAATGAGGTAGTAGTGAGTGCCGTTGGACACTTATATTCGAAAAATGAAGAGCGCGGTGTTTTTAAAACTATTGATGGTGGTAAAACATGGAACCGTACGCTTTTTGTAAATGATGAAAGTGGGATTATTGAAATGGACCGACACCCAAATAACTTCAATATTATTTATGCCTCTTCTTGGGATAAAGATCGCAAGGCTTGGAACTTTAGAGGAAACGGAACGGGTAGTGCTATTTATAAAAGTAGTGATGCAGGAAATACATGGACGAAGATTTCGGTGGAAGGCAGTGGCTTTCCAACAGGTGATGGTGTAGGTCGTATAGGATTGGCTGTAGTTGATGAAAATACGGTATATGCGATTCATGACAGTCAATTCCGAAGAAAAGATGAGGCTAAGGATGATGACAATAATGGAATATTGACCAAGAACGATTTTAAATTCATGTCAAAGGATACCTTCCTTAATTTGGAGGATAAGAAATTGAACGAATACCTTCGGAATAATGGTTTTCAGGAGAAATATCAGGCAAAGAACGTAAAGCAAATGATTAGAAGTGGAAGTGCAGAACCAGTCGATCTATCTAAGTACTTGGAAGATGCGAACTCACTTTTATTTGATACTCCTGTTATTGGAGCTGAGGTATATAAAAGTACTAATGGCGGGAAAACTTGGAAAAAAACACACGATGGTTACTTGAACGGAGTGTATTATTCTTACGGGTATTACTTCGGAAAAGTTCACGTGGATCCAACCAATGCTGATGGAATTTATATTTATGGAGTTCCAATTCTAAAATCTAAAGACGGTGGAAAAACATTTAAATCGATTAGCGCTCCTAATGTACATGCGGATCATCACGCGCTTTGGATCAATCCAAAAATGCCCGGTCATTTAATAAATGGAAACGATGGCGGTGTAAATATTAGTTACGACGATGGTGAAAATTGGATTAAGTGCAACACTCCTGCGGTGGGGCAATTTTATGCGATTAATGTCGATAATGAAACTCCGTATAACGTATATGGAGGTCTTCAAGATAACGGTGTATGGGTAGGGTCGCATACGGCTACAGAAAACGTGCGTTGGCACCAAAGTGGTCAATATCCATACGAATCGATTATGGGTGGTGATGGTATGCAAATTGAAATTGATAGTCGGAATTCAAATATCGTCTATACCGGATTTCAATTCGGAAATTATTTTAGGTTGAATAGAGAAACAGGCGAGCAAACTTATATTCAACCCAAGCACGAATTGGGAGAAAGTCCGTATCGTTTCAATTGGCAAACTCCTATTTTATTGAGTTCTCACAATCAAGATATATTGTATTATGGAGGGAATAAATTGATGCGGAGTATGAATAAGGGAGATACATGGAGTGCTATTTCATTCGACCTAACCCAAGGTGGAAAACCTGGGAATGTGGCGTATGGAACTTTGGCTAGCATTAGCGAATCTCCTTTCCAATTCGGACTTATTTATACAGGGAGTGATGATGGATTGGTCTACGTTACCCGAAATGGGGGCGGAGATTGGAAAAAGATATCAAATACATTTCCGAAGGATTTATGGGTAAGTAGAGTGGAAGCCTCTAGTCATAAAAAATCACGTGTTTATGTGACGCTTAATGGATACCGTTGGGATGATTTTACGCCTTACGTTTTCTTGAGTGAGGACTTTGGAGCTACTTGGAAAAATATTAGTAGTAATCTTCCAATGGGAGCGGTGAATGTCATTAAAGAGGATCCAGTTAATATGAACCTTCTTTATTTAGGAACCGACAATGGAGCATATGTTTCATTGGATCGAGGTCAAAGTTGGCAACCTTTTGATGGTGGCTTACCCAATGTGGCCTTTCACGATTTAGTTATCCAGCCCACGGCGAAACACTTGGTTTTAGGTACACATGGGCGCTCAATTTATTGGGGTGACATCGAATTACTACAGCAAATTTCCGATGAAAATAGCACCCATGTAATGGTTGCTGGTTTAAATCCTATTAGAGCTTCCAGACGATGGGGAAGTACAGGGTTTAACTCGTTTGGAGATCCTTACGAACCGATGGTCGGCGTACAATTTTATACGCCTTCTGAAGGAAAAGCAACTGTTTCTATTCAAACCGAAGACAATATCGAATTACAGAAATTTCAGCATGATGCCTCCAAAGGATATAACATCGCTGAGTTTGACTTGTCGCTTTCATCCAAAGGGAAAAAGGAGTTGGAGAAAGCAGATACGGATGTCCGAAAGGCAGATAATGGAGTCTATTACTTACCAAAAGGAAAGTATGTTGTTCACGTTTCTGTGGGAGGAAAATCTGCTAAAACACCTTTTGAAGTAAAGTAACAAATGGTTTTCAAATAGTCATTTGATGCTATTCATATAGAGGAGCCACTTGCGGAAGCAAGTGGCTTTCTTTTTGGTAGTTACTTCGAAGGAACAAATGTTTCCTTTTTTTTGGCTAACCTTAATTTGAAGCGTATTTTTGTAGCCAACATTTTGAAAAGAATACCATAATGGGAATGATCTCTTCTTCTATTGCCCGTAAAGTTGCCATGGCACTTTCTGGCTTGTTTCTAGTATTTTTCTTGGGACAACATTTCGTTATTAATCTCACATCAGTAATTTCACCAGACACTTTCAATAGTTGGTCTCATTTTATGGGAACTAATGGACTCGTTCAAGGGTTATTGCAACCTGTTCTGATATTTGGTGTGGTGTTTCACTTCGCCATGGGAATTTTCCTAGAATTAAAAAATCGAAAAGCCCGTGACGTCAAATACGCTTCTTTCAAAGGAAGTGCAAACGCGAGCTGGGCCTCAAGAAATATGATTATTTCAGGCTTAGTGATTTTGGCATTCTTAGGATTGCATTTCTATGATTTTTGGATTCCTGAAATGATTCATAAATACATTGAGGTTCATCCAGAAGATCCTACGCGCTACTATGCTGAAACGGTTCATAAATTTGAAGACCATGTACGCGTAATTCTCTATGTGATTTCGTTTGTGCTTTTAGCCATACACTTATGGCACGGATTTGCTTCTTCCTTCCAGAGTGTAGGTTTCAACAATAAATACTCCAAAGGATTGACTCGTTTTGCAAAAGTATATGCCATTTTGATTCCGGTTGGATTTATTTTTATTGCACTTTATCATCACCTCAATCAGTTAATTCACTAAAAATACTGCTATGTCGATATTAGATTCTAAAACACCTGAAGGACCCTTAGCAGATAAGTGGACAAACCATAAAAACAAAATTGATCTAGTAAATCCTGCCAATAAAAGAAATATTGATGTCATTGTTGTGGGTACAGGATTAGCTGGAGGAAGTGCAGCAGCTACCTTAGCTGAATTGGGCTATAATGTGAAGACATTTTGCTATCAAGATTCTCCAAGACGCGCACATTCTATTGCGGCACAAGGAGGAATTAATGCTGCCAAGAACTATCAAGGTGATGGGGACAGTAGCTATCGTTTGTTCTACGACACCGTAAAAGGTGGGGATTATCGTTCTAGAGAGTCCAATGTATACCGTCTTGCCGAAGTGTCTGGAAATATCATTGATCAATGTGTAGCACAAGGAGTTCCTTTTGCACGTGAATATGGAGGTTTATTGGACAATCGTTCTTTTGGAGGCGTACTGGTATCCAGAACTTTTTATGCCAAAGGTCAAACAGGGCAACAGCTTTTGTTGGGAGCCTACTCGGCAATGAATAGACAAATTAACAGAGGAAAGATAAAACCCTACAACCGCCATGAGATGCTGGACATCGTAAAGGTGGATGGGAAAGCAAGAGGAATAATCGCTAGAGATTTGGTCACAGGCGCTATTGAGCGTCATTCTGCGCATGCCGTTGTTTTGGCAACAGGAGGCTATGGTAATGTTTTCTTTTTGAGTACCAATGCCATGGGAAGTAATGTAACAGCGGCTTGGAGAGCACACCGCAGAGGTGCTTACTTTGCGAATCCTTGTTATACTCAAATTCACCCTACTTGTATCCCTGTTTCTGGAGATCATCAATCCAAATTAACCTTGATGTCCGAGTCATTGCGAAATGATGGTCGCATTTGGGTTCCGAAAAGTTTAGAAGATGCACAAGCCATTCGCGAAGGAAAAAGGAAACCAACCGAACTATCGGAAGAGGAAAGAGATTATTACTTGGAGCGACGTTACCCTGCATTTGGGAACTTGGTGCCTCGTGATGTAGCTTCTCGTGCTGCTAAAGAACGTTGTGATGCTGGATTTGGCGTAAATAAAACTGGAGAAGCTGTATACCTCGATTTTGCCACGGCTATTCAGCGTTATGGAAAAGAAACAGCCTTGATAGAGCATATCTCAAATCCTTCAGATGAAGAAATAAAGAAATTAGGAGCAGCGGTAATCGAAAACAAATACGGAAACCTATTCCAAATGTATGAGAAGATCGTCGATGAGAATCCATACAAAACTCCCATGATGATCTACCCAGCGGTACACTATACCATGGGCGGACTTTGGGTAGATTACAATTTGCAAACTACCATTGAAGGATGTTATGCTGCTGGAGAAGCCAACTTTAGTGATCACGGTGCTAACCGACTTGGAGCGAGTGCGCTAATGCAAGGATTGGCTGATGGTTATTTTGTGTTGCCTTATACCATTGGAGATTATCTGTCAAAGGATATTAGAACCGGTAAGATTTCTACGGAAACACCCGAATTTGACCAAGCAGAGAAGGACGTAAACGATCGAATACAGAAATTAATGGGCGGTGCAGGCACGCATTCAGTAGATTATTACCACAAGAAATTGGGGAAAATCATGTGGAATAAATGCGGAATGTCTAGAAATGCGCAAGGACTTTCAGAAGCTATTGATGAGATTGCCGTTTTACGAAAGGATTTCTGGGAGAATGTAAAAATACCAGGCGTAGCGAACAGCATGAACCCTGAGTTGGAAAAGGCAGGAAGAGTAGCCGATTTCCTCGAACTTGGTGAATTGTTTGCCAAGGATGCTTTGGATAGGAATGAATCTTGTGGAGGTCACTTTAGAGAGGAGAGCGTAGAGCAAAGTGGAGAGCAAAAAGGGGAAGCCCTTCGTGATGATGAAAACTTTAAATATGTTTCGGCATGGGAGTACAAAGGAGAACCGAAGGATGCTCTGTTGCACAAGGAAGAATTAACCTTCGACAATATTGAATTGAAAACACGTTCGTATAAATAACATAATAACCAGATTATGAAATTAACCCTCAAAATATGGCGTCAAGAGAACGCTAGCGCCAAAGGAAGTATGCAAACCTATCCTATCGATGGGGTTGAAGGCGATATGTCTTTCCTTGAAATGTTGGACGTGCTTAACGAAGATCTAATCAATAAAGGCGACGACCCCGTTGTTTTTGATCATGACTGCCGCGAAGGTATTTGCGGTGCTTGTTCCCTTCAAATAAACGGTGAGCCTCACGGACCCGATCGTCTGGTTACTACCTGTCAATTACACATGCGAATGTTTAATGATGGCGATACTATTGTAATCGAACCTTTCAGAGCAAAAGCGTTCCCAGTGGTTAAGGATTTAATGGTCGATCGAAGTGCATTTGATAGAATTCAGCATGCTGGAGGATATGTTTCTGTAAACACTTCAGGAAATACGATCGATGCGAATGCGATTCCAATTAATAAAGATGATGCCGATGAATCATTTGCTGCGGCCACTTGTATTGGTTGTGGAGCTTGCGTTGCGGCATGTAAGAATGCAAGCGCTATGCTATTTACTTCCGCTAAGGTGAGTCAGTTTGCCCTTTTACCACAAGGACAAGTAGAGGCAACAACACGCGTGTTAAACATGGTAGAACAAATGGACAAGGAAGGTTTTGGAAATTGCACCAATACTGGAGCTTGCGAGGTAGAATGCCCTAAAGGAATTTCATTAGAGAATATCGCGCGTATGAACCGTGAGTATCTTTCTGCTAGTTTGAAAGGATAAAGCTTTTGAATTATACGGCCGCCTTTTGGTCGTTTTTAGTGATTAAGGGACGTTTGAAGGTGTCTAAATTGACTAAAATGGTTTGGATAAATTTAGTCACGTCATAAGGCTTCACTACAATATCGTTCATTCCGGCCAAATAAATTTCATTACGAACTTCTTCAACTTCCACAGCGGTCAAGGCAACAATGGGAATGTTTTCATTCATAGCTCTAATTTCTTTACATGCTTCAAAGCCGTTTTTAATGGGCATATTTAGATCCATGAGGATTAGGTCAAATTTCTCTTGGGATGTAACATTAATCGCCTGTTGTCCATTTTCGGCAATAGTACAAATCACTCCGTTCTTTTCTAGTATTTTACGTGTGACGGTTTGATTGATTCGATTGTCTTCAGCCACTAAAATTTTCTTGCCCTTAAGTAAATTAACATCCAATGCGATTGGTTCCATCTCAGTTTTAGAAGGGTGAGAAATTTCATATGGCAAGCTGAATGAAAAAGTAGAGCCTCTTCCTAGTTGACTCTGAAGTCTAATTTGTGAATCAGATTGAGATAGTAATTTCTTTACAATTGGGAGCCCAAGCCCCGTTCCTTGATAGCTATAATTATTAGTTTCTAATTGTGAGAATTCATCAAAAATGGCAGAAAACTTCTCTTGTGCAATCCCCATTCCAGTGTCCTGAACCGAGAAATCAATGAGTACGGTGTCATCATTTATTTGATGTGGGTAGGCTTTTACATAGATATTCCCATCTTCCGTGAATTTACAGGCGTTTCCAATCAAATTCATTAAAACTTGAGACAGTAGTACTGAATTACCTTTCAAGAGCTGCGGAATATTTTCAGAAACAATGATATGTATTTTATTGTTATTCTGAAGCCGCGTATATTCGAACGAAGCTGTGATACTTTCAAACAATTCTCTCACATTAAAAATGCTGCGATCGTCTTCAATACTATTCGAGTCGATCTTATTAATGTGTAGTACGTTGTTGATCAAAGCTAAAAGGTAATCGGCCGAAAATTTCAACGACTTTAGGTCTTTTCTATGGTTCTTCAAGGTTTCGTCTTCTAATAAAATCGTGCTCAGCCCAATCACTCCATACAAAGGTGTTCGGAGTTCGTGACTTACCGTAGAAAAGAACTTGCCTTTAGCGCGGGCCAATTTTTCTGAACGTTTCTTTGCCTCAAGATATTCCCTGTTTTTATCACGCAGTAATTGGACCAGTTTCTTTCTTTTTCTGAAGGCGTACAGAATAGCTAAGAACAAAATGAGGGTGCAAAATGCAATGATCATTAAGATAATGTTAAGCCTGTTTTTGTTATTCACAATTTCGGCCTGTAGACTATTTTCTAGTGCTGCTGCAACCGCATCTTTACGATATTCGTCTACCTGAAATTTGGCAGAGATGGTATTCATTTCTGCCGAACCCATATTGGCAAGACTCTCTTCAAAATAGGTCTCATAGTCCAAGCGTACCTTATAGGCCTCTTCAAATTTATTTTGTTCAAATAAACTGGTACTGTACAAATAATAGGCATCTTGTAATTCTACCGTTAGGTCTTTGGCTTTCGCTTCCCTAATAGCTCTATCCAAATGAATGTCTGTTAATTTATAGTTCTTTTTTGCCAAATAATATTCACCAAAGAGCACTTCAATACCAACGCTATAGGAAGCATGGCTCTCGAAATCCTTTAGTTTCTTTGCCTTAATAAGATGTAAAAATGCCTTGGAATATTCTTTAGCATCTAGAGCTGTTAAAATCGTATTGTAGTGAGCTTTCGCTAAACCAGCAGAATCTTTGATTTGTTTGTAAAGCTGAATAGATTTGTCATGGTAAACCAAAGCTTTTTTAGTGTCATTTTTTAGCGTTGCATATAAGTTTGCCAAATCCATATAGGTGGTAGCCGTGGCAGTATCATTTTTTGATAGCACTGCGTATTTTTCAGATTTCTCAAAACTTTCCTCTGCTAGAAGGGTGTCATTCATGGCTAAATAGTCGTATCCAATATGACGATATCCTCTGTGGATATTATAGATGTCGTTTAGTTCGAGGGCTCTGTTCAGAAGAAAGATATTAACCTCTAACGACTTATTGTAGTTTCCTTCGAAATAAAAAACATTCGAAGAATCTATTAATTGTTGAAAGCTTTCGGAATCGTCTTGTTGAACAGAGATTAGCGTATCCATTGAAGCCTCAAATTCTTGAGCGACAATAGATGTGTAGGTTAACATAAGCAACAAGAAATAATATAATCGTATCATTTCTAGGTTAAAATATAAATTAAGGGCAACGCAATGTACACATTTTGATTTAATTAGAGCGATTTTAGCTTTTTTGATAGTATAAACTTAAAGCCTATTTTTATCCAATGATTTCAAAACTACCTAAAGTTTCTACCTCCATATTTTCTGTAATGAGTAAAATGGCAGCCGATTATGACGCTATCAACCTCTCTCAAGGTTTCCCTAATTTTGAAAGCGATCCGCTCCTTATCGACGCTGTCTCCAAGGCTATGAAAGACGGATTTAACCAATATGCGCCTATGCAAGGGAGTTTGGGATTGAGAGAAAGAATTTCAGAGAAAATACAAGCATTACATAGGAAAACATATAGTCCAAGCACGGAAATAACGGTGACCGCTGGAGCTACCCAGGCTATTTTTACCGCTATTGCTGCAACGATCCATAAAGGAGACGAAGTGATCCTATTTACACCGGCTTATGATTGCTATGAACCATCTATTGAATTGTTCGGTGGAATTTCGGTTCCCATACAATTAAGAGCTCCGCATTATACACCTAACTGGGAAGAAGTTTCTGACAAGATTACCAGTAGAACCCGCATGGTTATTATCAACAGTCCCCACAACCCAAGTGGCATGTTGTTGTCTAAAAATGATATGCTAAAGCTCCAAGAACTGGCTGAAAGAAATGACCTTTTGGTTATTAGCGACGAAGTTTATGAGCATATTATATTCGACGGAAACGTGCACCAAAGTGCCGCTAGGTTTGATTCGCTTTCTAAACGCACCTTTATCACAGCCTCTTTTGGAAAAACTTTCCATAATACTGGTTGGAAAATGGGCTATTGTGCGGGTCCAGAATCCTTGATGGCCGAATTCAATAAAGTACATCAGTACAATGTATTTTGCGTGAACCATCCGGTTCAAAAAGGATTAGCCACCTATTTAGAAGATGCAAGTCATTATTTGAGTCTTCCCAGCTTTTACCAAGAAAAACGAGATCTGTTTTTATCGCTTCTGAAGGATACTCGCTTTGGTATGTTGCCTTCAAAGGGAACCTATTTCCAATTACTAGATTTTTCTGAAATCTCTGATGAAAGTGATGTTGCCTTTGCAGAAAGACTTACGCAAGAACTAGGCATTGCCACCATTCCAACCTCGGTATTCAATAAAAATCATGAAGATTTCAAACAAATACGAGTTTGTTTTGCCAAAACCAATGAAACACTCCACGCAGCTGCAGCCATTTTAAAGAGTATTTAATTTATTTATCACGGGATGCTTCAACTATAAATTTTATCAATTACTCAATTATTACATACAATTGAATAACGCAATTATTGGTGTTTTTAATTGGTAACTTTACCCATATATAGGTTTAAAAATAAAATTAATTATGGATAATAATAGTAACGATATTAGTAAATGCCCGTTTCTAAGTGGAGCGCAAAAGAAACCTGCTGGTGGAGGAACTAGCAATCGTGATTGGTGGCCTAATGAATTAAAATTAAATGTTTTACGTCAGCATGCACCTAAATCTAATCCGATGGGAGCGGATTTTGATTATGCGGAAGCTTTTAATAGTGTAGACTTTGCAGCTTTAAAGCAAGACGTATTAGATGTAATGACAGATTCTCAAGATTGGTGGCCTGCAGATTATGGTCACTACGGAGGATTTATGATACGTATGGCTTGGCATAGCGCCGGAACTTACAGGGTAGGTGATGGTCGTGGAGGAGCTGGTTCAGGAACTCAACGTTTTGCGCCACTCAATAGCTGGCCGGATAATGGAAACCTAGACAAAGCACGTTTGTTATTATGGTCCGTTAAAAAGAAATATGGAAATAAAATTTCTTGGGCAGATTTAATGATGCTGGCAGGAAACTGTGCATTAGAATCTATGGGATTCAAAACATTTGGGTTTGCTGGAGGTCGTGAAGACGTTTGGGAACCAGAACAAGATATTTATTGGGGAAGCGAAACAGGTTGGTTAGATAATGATGACCGTTACGATACTAGTGATGGCGATTTAGAAGGACATTTAGGAGCTGTTCATATGGGATTGATTTATGTAAACCCAGAAGGGCCTAATGGAGTGCCAGATCCTTTAAAATCTGCTCACGATATTCGTATTACTTTCGGGCGTATGGCAATGAACGATGAAGAAACCGTGGCTTTAATTGCCGGTGGACATACCTTCGGAAAAGCGCATGGAGCAGAAGATCCAGATAAATATGTCGGCGCAGAGCCCCATGGAGCTCCCATCGAAGAAATGAGTACGGGTTGGAAAAACACATTTGGAAGTGGAGTCCTTGACGATACAATTACTAGTGGGTTAGAAGGCGCTTGGACACCAAGCCCAACACGATGGGATGATGAATATTTTGATGTCTTATTAAATTACGACTGGGAGTTAACAAAAAGTCCAGCTGGTGCACACCAATGGACACCAACTGCCGACTCTAACGCTAAAATGGCACCTAAGGCTGGAGATGCTAATGGGAAGCAAGCTTTAATGATGTCTACTGCAGATATGGCTTTAAAAGTTGATCCAGGCTTTTTAGAAATTTCACAGCGTTTTCATAATGATCATAAAGCATTCGAAGATGCTTTTGCTCGTGCATGGTTCAAATTAACGCATCGTGATATGGGACCAATTCAACGTTATTTAGGGCCTGAAGTTCCTAAAGAAGAACTGTTATGGCAAGATCGTATTCCAACAGTAGATTATAATTTATCTGATGCTGATCTTTCATCATTGAAAAATATGATTTTAGCCTCTGGTCTTTCAGTTTCTCAATTAGTAACAACTGCTTGGGCTTCTGCATCGACTTTTAGAGGTTCAGATATGCGTGGTGGTGCTAATGGTGGACGTTTACGTCTAGAGCCTCAGCGAAGTTGGGAAGTTAATAATCCAACTGAATTGAATAAAGTATTAACTGTTTTTGAAGGTATTCAGAATGAATTTAGTGGTACCATCTCAATGGCCGATTTAATTGTATTAGCGGGAGTTGCTGGAGTTGAAGAAGCTGCCAAAAATGCTGGTCATTCCATTTCAGTTCCTTTTACGCAAGGTAGAGGAGATGCAACTCAAGCCCAAACTGATTTAGAATCATTTGGATACTTAGAGCCGATAGCTGACGGATTTAGAAACTATATGAATGCTAAGTTAGTAGTGGCTGATGAAGACTTATTAGTAGATCGTGCAAACCTATTAACACTTTCAATTCCTGAGACGACTGCTTTAGTTGGAGGGTTACGTGTTTTAGGAGGGAACTACGATGGATCCGATTATGGTGTCTTTACAGCTAATGTTGGAAGCTTAACGAACGATTTCTTTACAAACATTCTTGATTTAACCTATACCTGGAGTGCGACTTCAGAAGATGACACCCTCTTTGAAGGCCGTGACCGTAGGACTGGTGATGTGAAATTCAAAGGAACACGTGCAGATTTGATCTTTGGTTCTAATACCGAATTAAGAGCAGTTTGTGAGGTCTATGGAGCAAATGACGGACAAGAAAGATTTGTAAACGATTTTGTTACTGCTTGGACTAAGGTGATGAATTTGGATCGTTACGATTTAGCCTAAAAGTAGCAGACCAAGAAGCCGAAGCTACGGATTTTTAGATCTTCGGAATTGGAGTTGCCATTAATTTTAATGTTGTAGAACAGAAAGCGGAATGGTACCTTTACTATTCCGCTTTATTAGTATAAGAAGTTATGAGTCAAACCCTATTCGATGCCGTACGAAATGAAGAAACAGCTTCCGTAAAAAGTCTTCTTGAACAACACCCAGAATGGGTTCATGAAAAAGACCAACGAGGATCTACTCCCTTGTTATTAGCGACCTATTATGGTTTTGAAGAAATTACCGAAGCCTTGTTGCAATGCCAGCAGGATATTAATGCACAAGATGGCTCCGGAAATACGGCTTTAATGGGTGTTTGTTTTAAAGGCTTTCAAAATATCGCCAAGTTGTTAATCGACAAAGGAGCTAATGTAAATGTGACCAACTATAATGGGGCTACAGCACTTATTTTTGCCGCAACTTTTAATCGTATTGAACTAGTGAAATTATTACTAGAAAACGGAGCCGACCCAGAAGTACGTGATGATAAAGGTAATAGAGCGCTAGAACACGCTCAAATGCAGGACGGGTCTGATATTGTAGCGCTTCTTAGTTCTTAATTTTAAAACAAACCCTTTGAAACAGCTCAAAGTAACCATTGTCCAAAGTCATCTACATTGGGAGAACCCATTGACCAATCGCGCGCTCTTTTCAGCAAAAATTAAAGAGATTTTAGAAGAAACAGATCTTATCATTTTGCCCGAAATGTTTACTACTGGGTTTACCATGAATGCAGCACCTCTTGCTGAAGAAATAGTTGGTACTACTTTACAGTGGATGCAAAGTGCTGCTAAAGAAAAGGGGTGTGCTATTACAGGAAGCATCATTGTCAAGGAAAATGAACAGTTTTTTAATAGGCTCTACTTCGTATTTCCCAACGGAACGTATAAACAGTATGACAAAAAACACACCTTCACCTTGGCTGGGGAACACAAAACATTTACCGCCGGAGAGGAACGAATCATTGTAGATTATGAAGGCTGGAAAATATGTCCTTTAATATGTTATGACCTCCGCTTTCCAGTTTGGGCGCGTAATACATCAAATTATGATGTTCTCATATATGCCGCTAATTGGCCAAAAAAGCGAGTTTCCGCCTGGGATAGTTTACTGAAGGCTAGGGCTATTGAAAATATGGCCTATTGCATTGGTGTAAATCGTGTAGGACTAGATGGCAACGGATTCGAATATACGGGTCATTCGGCAGTTTATGATGTGCTAGGGGAGCGTATTTCTAGCGCAAAATTCGAACAGGAATTTATCGAAACAATAACACTTTCTAAAGAACATATTGTTTCAAATAGAAAGCACCTTCAATTTCTAGAAGATCGCGACAACTTTACTTTAGAGTAAAAGTCTCATTGATAAAGAAGTTAGAACGAATGTCTATTTTCTTCGGAAAATAAACCACCTCTTCGGGTTGACGTTTGTCAAGAAAACTCCCAGTATCCCATTTTCCATTTTCATTTACGTCATAAACAACACGAAAGTAGTATTTGTCGGGACTCAAATAATTGAAATAGAGGGCCTCATTTTCTGTTAGATATTGTGACGCTACCACTTCATATTTACTACTTACCAATTCTACGATAATAGGATATTGTTTAACATTCTGAAGCGTCATTCCTAATTCACCATAGTCCGAAACTTCCAAGGTTCGGGCGCCATAATTGAGCGTGTCATTAGTGTTTTCAAAATAATCTGTTAGGGCCTCTGGAAGCACTTCGACTCTATATTGTTGTAATTCGGTTTTAGGAAAAAGTATGGAAGCAATGTTGTGTTTTTCGTCCAATACCGTTGTAAAAGGAACAGCAACCGAATCCTTATCCATCACCTTAATTTTTTCAGGATTAATGGAAACTATGGGGTTGTTCGCTTTCAGTTTTAAGGTGTCCTTAGGAACCATAACATTACTCCCTATGCGATCAACTTTTAAAGAATCGGCAAAAAGGTCACGCATTTTCACAATTAAGGTATCGGTAACAAATTGGTTTCTGGCCAAGAAATAAAGGGTATCTGTCTGCTCAATATCGAAGGCAGGCTTGAAATAGTAATTAAGGGAGTCTGCCGTGCTGTCCCAATAGGTTTTTGAAGTGTAATCGGCTGGAAGTTCGAAAATTGGACTTAGCTCTAGAGAATCGGCTATTCCGTCGTAACCAAAAACAATTTTATGCTTACTAACATGGCTCGGTCTGGCTATTTTATAGGCAGGAATTTCCTTAAACAATGATAGGGTATAAGCGCTATCGTTAGGTGTTGAAACAACGCCTTCTATAAATCCTATCTTGTCTTTTTTTGGCTCAAAAGTATAGTTATTAATCTCCTCTTGCAGGGCGATAAGTAGGTAATCACCTTCCTTTAAGTTCTGCAGTTCGAAGGTTTGTGTGCTATCGCGTGTCGTAGTGATGTAAGTGGGTTTTTCAGAATAAATAAGGGAGTCATTAAACGACTCAGTTCGTTCGTATAAAAGTATGGTGGTTGGTTTATCAGGTTGGGCCAGCAGTGCATCCTCAATCGTCCCTTTTATTTTTAAGCTGTCTATGTAATCGCCCGTTGAAAATATGTATTTATAATATTCAAAATCGTTTTCCTCATTATTGTCCACGATACTTTTACCAAAATTAAATGAATAGGTCGTGTTTTCCTTGAGGGTGTCTAATATTTTAATCTTCAAAACTTTTGAGGTGTTCAGTGGCGTAATAAGCGGCTGATACTTCAGCGGTGGAGAAATGATTAAGTTTTGCTGTAGATCTTTCAGTTTAATATATTCATCAAAATAAATTCGAATTTCATCACCACTAAAATGAGTGGTAAAGTTTTCTGGGGAACTGCGTACAATGATTGGAGGAATGGAGTCCTTTGGTCCACCAGAAGGCGTTCCTCTTTTCGCGCAATTGGAAAATAGTAGAATAGTAACTAGGACAATTAAGACGTGGCGAAAAGTAGCATTCATCCCGACAAAAGTAGGAAGATTTTTTAATAAAAAAATCCCAATGAGTCAATTCATGCCTGAGGTATCGTTTAAAGAGTTTTAGTTCCTTAAAATGAAGTCAAAAACATTAGGCAATAGCCATGGTGGCAATACTCAATGAAACGTTGTCGGCTTGGAGTAGCTGGGCGGCACAATTTTCTAGCGTTGCCCCAGTAGTGATGATGTCGTCCACTAACAGAATGTGCTTATTAGAAATGTCTTCGAATTTTTGAAGGGTAAAAATTTCCGACCCATCAAAGCGGGTTCCTCTTTTTTTGAACACCTGGGAACGAGTTTTGGAAACTTTCAGCAAAATATCTTCTCTAAAAGGAATAGCTAACGCAGCTGCTATTTCTTTCCCAAAGCCACTTACTTGATTGTAGCCCCTTTTTTTCAGCTTTTGCTTGTGTAATGGAACCGGTATAACCAAATCGATACTTTGATATTCTATAGTTTCGGAAAGTTCCGCGCCTAACCATTCTCCTAAAAAGCTTGAGATATTCTTTTGTCCGCGATACTTTAAATTATGTAATAACTCTTGAGTGATACCTTTTTTCTGAAATTGAAGTAAAGCAGTTGCATTTTGAACGTCAAACCTGCCATAAAATGCTTTTTTCATGGCATTATTGTCGGTCCGATGATAACAGGCAATTGGAAGATTATTTCGACATTGAGTGCAAATAACCGATTCCAACTTCAATAAAGGCGACCTACAGCCTCCGCAAACCTTTGGGAATAGGAGGTTTAACATAATTTAAGTTTTTTTACCATTTTGTAAACGTTCGAGTTTTTAGGAGTTTCATACATTTGACCCACAAACCTAAATTTTAAATACAAAAATTATGACTACTGAAAGTAATAATACTAAATTTAAAGTCCTTGTTGGTTTACTATCTGCAATGTTAATTGCACTAGCCGTTTATACGGTATCCCTCTATAACGATAGTAAAAATACAGTAACTGGACTAGAGCAACAAAAAACGGAAATAGAAACCGAGTTGCAAGACCTGATCACAAACTACGACGAGGTAATTCAGGAAAATGAATTACAAGACAAAGATTTGCTAGCTGCCCGGACGCGGATTGAAATCCTATTGGATTCGGTTAAAGGAGCAGAAGCAAACATCGGCCTAATTAGACGATACAAAAATGAAATCGGAAAATTAAAGAGCGAACGAAAGTTTATGTTTAAAAGAGCTGATAGTTTGATACAAGCCAATCAGATGCTGGCCATCCAAATGGATAGTACGACTACCATTTTGAATGAAACCATTCGCGTGGTAGACTCAGTTGGAGAGGAGAACATTGCCATGGCCGAAACCTTGAAAAAAGGCTCGGTTGTGAAGGCAATTAATTTAAAAGGAGATGCCGTCATTGTACGTAGCAGTGGTAAAGTGGTAGATACAAAGCGATCCAGCCGTGCGGATAAAGTGCGCAGCTGTTTCACCTTAGCGCCTAATATCATTGCAGAAAAGGGAGACCGTTTACTATTTATACAAGTAATTAATCCGAACAATAATTTGTTAGGTGAAAAGGGGGTCATTCAATTTGAAGAAGAGACGCTAAATTATAGTGCGACCACTAAGGTCTTTTACGAACAAGAAGAATTGGACGTGTGTGTGCTAGTAGACGCTGCTGAAGAAGATTTAATTGAAGGTAGATACATTATTAATGTGTTTGATGGACCTCATCAAGTCGCTACAACGAGCATGGTGCTTAAATAGTTCTATCTAGTTAAAATAGTAAGAAAAAATTGTAAACCGCTGCGATGTTATCGTGGCGGTTTTTCTATTTTTGCGCTATGGCAAAAAATGAAGATCATTTCAAGAAAGTAATATCACATGCTAAGGAGTATGGATACATCTTTGGTTCTAGTGAAATTTATGACGGTTTAAGTGCTGTCTACGATTACGCACAAAATGGCGTAGAACTCAAAAAGAACATACGCGAATATTGGTGGCGAAGTATGGTGTATATGAATCAAAACATTGTGGGAATAGATGCCGCTATTTTGATGCATCCAACCACGTGGAAAGCTTCAGGACACGTAGACGCATTCAGTGACCCTTTGATTGATAATAAAGATTCGAAGAAAAGGTTCCGTGCCGATGTTTTGGTAGAGGATTATGCAGAAAAACTGAATATTAAAGCACAAAAGGAAATTACAAAAGCGAAGAAACGTTTTGGAGAGGAATTCGATGAGGAACAGTATGTTGCTACTAATCCAAGAGTGGTCAAATACCTAGGAGATAAGAAAAATATTTTGGAGCGTTTGGCGCGATCGTTGGAAAATGAGGATCTAGCAGACGTGAAAGCTCTTATAGAAGAACTTGGAATTGCCGACCCCGACACTGGTTCTAAAAACTGGACAGACGTGCGTCAATTCAACTTGATGTTTGGTACTAAATTGGGCGCTTCAGCCGAGAGTGCGACCGACCTTTATCTTAGACCTGAAACTGCACAAGGTATTTTTGTAAACTTTCTGAATGTTCAAAAAACAGGGCGGATGAAGATTCCCTTCGGAATTGCACAAACAGGAAAAGCCTTTCGAAATGAGATTGTCGCCCGACAGTTTATCTTTCGAATGAGAGAGTTTGAACAAATGGAAATGCAATTTTTTGTACGCCCAGGAGAGGAAATGAAATGGTACAAACACTGGAAAGAATCTAGATTAAATTGGCATTTATCATTGGGATTGGGTAGTGAGAACTACCGTTTTCATGATCATGAAAAATTAGCACATTATGCCAACGCTGCGACGGATATAGAATTTAATTTCCCCTTCGGATTTAAAGAATTAGAAGGGATCCATTCAAGAACCGACTTCGACTTGAAAGCACATGAAGAATTTAGTGGAAAGAAGTTGCAGTTTTTCGACCCGGAAATGAATGAAAGCTATACCCCTTATGTGGTGGAAACTTCCATAGGATTAGATCGAATGTTCTTGGCTATATTTAGTAATTCATTACAAGATGAGACGCTGGAAGATGGTAGCACACGAGTTGTGTTGAAATTACCTTCTATTTTGGCCCCTACTAAGGCCGCTATACTTCCATTGATAAAGCGCGACGGATTGCCTGAGGTTGCCAAGGAGATTGTGGCTAAACTGCAATGGGATTACAATGTGATTTATGATGAGAAGGACGCCGTTGGAAGGCGTTATAGAAGACAAGATGCTGCTGGCACTCCTTATTGTATTACCGTAGATCATCAAACATTGGAAGATCAAACCGTCACTTTACGGGACAGGGATACCATGAAACAAGAACGAATTTCAATTGACGAAATTGCAAATAAATTACGAGAAAGTATCTCCTATGAAAGGTGGCTTTCTTAGATACATATGATATTATTGTGAGATTAAGCTCGGCTGTTTAGCCGAGCTTTTTTTTTTTAACCCGCTTAGTTTCATTAATTTTAACCTCTATTAGAATAATAACCTAAAACTATTATTATGAAACTAAAGAATTATGTTTTGATATGGATGATGGTTCTCATGGCACTCCCAATGATGGCACAAGAACAATCTCAAGGCCCTGTAACTAGAGGGTTCTTGGCAGATCCAATTTACGTGCCTAGTTTGGCTCAGCAACTTAGAGATGGCACTTTTGTGTTTGAAGAGATCGATGAAGAAAAAAAGGCAAGGCCAAAAAAGCAATTTGGAAATAATGTTATTCCTGGGAAAGGTTCTGCGGGTATAGATCCTGTATTACAAACCACACCTCCTTTACATACTGGTAAAGCTCCAAGCCTAGTGTTTGAGGCTAATACAGGTGTTGGAGTTGTGTCTGATGCAACAGGTGCTGTAGGGCCAGATCACTATATGGCGGGATGGAATTTTGCTTTCCGTGTTTACGATAAAGGCGGTAATCCACTTACCCCAATAGCAGCATGGTCGTCTATTTTCCCTGGAAATAATATTGGAGATGGTGTAATATTGTTCGATCAATATGCAGACAATGGCCCAGGAGAACCAAAAGGGCGTTTTATTATCACTGAATTTGACAGTAGTCCAAATGGTTTTAATGTAGCGGTTTGTCAAGGACCAGACCCTGTTAATGATGGGTGGCACGTATATACCGTAGGCTTTGGTACTGGGACTTTTCCCGATTACACCAAGTTTTCTGTATGGCCTGATGGTTACTATTGTACTGCAAACATTGGAAGTAGAAGAGTTTTTGCTGTGGAGCGTGAAAAGATGATAGACGGTGAGGCTGCTCAATTTGTAAGTCTTCCATTAACAGGTATTGCAACCAGTGGTTTTTATAGCCCACAAGGTTTTCAAGCTACAGGAGGTTCAGAACCGGAACCAGGTAATTTTTCAATTGCGTATTTGCAGGATGATGCCTGGGGTGGTGTAAGCGATGATCACCTAAAAATATGGACGGTGAATGTAGATTGGGAAGATACTTCAAATTCTACTATTTCATCGCCTCAGGAAATTACAACAGCAGATTTTATTAGTGTATTTGATGGAGGCTCTTTTTCTAATCTCGGTCAACCAGGAGGGCCAGATATTGATGCGCTACAGGCTACCGTAATGAATCAAGCTCATTTTAGAAAGTTCTGTGATTATAACTCAGCTGTTTTTAATTTTGTTGTAGATACAGATCCAGGTGGAGGAGAGTTAGCAGGCGTACGTTGGTATGAATTGAGACAGACAGAACAAGGGGAACCTTGGACTATATTTCAAGAAGGTACTTATACAGCTCCTGCAGGAAGACATGCTTTTTCAGCAAGTATGGCTATGGATATTTATGGAAATATAGGTATGGCATATACATCTGTAAGTGATACAGAAATGATTTCTATTCGCTACACGGGTAGATTAGATGGAGATCCTTCTGGAGACATGACAGTTGCAGAAGAACTAATTGGACAAAGTTCTGCAAATAGTGGAAGTAATAGAGTTGCTGATTATGTGCATTTAACCATTGACCCTAATGATGATAGAACATTTTGGCATATTGCGGAGTATTATAATGCAAATAGAAAAAATGTTGTAGGAGTTTTCGACTTGGGTAACACCTTACCCGCCGGTGATGTAGCTATTATTGATATTAAACCAGACGATGGGCCTCTTACTGCTACTGAAGATATTACTATTACCATACAGAACTATGGAACATCAACAGTAACAAGTGTTCCTGTAACTTATAGTATTGATGGGGGAACCCCCGTAAGTGAAGTCTATACAGGATCTATTGCAGCGGGGAGTACAGATGAATATACTTTTTCAGTCCAAGCAGATTTATCTTTATTTGACAACTTATATAGAATAGAAACAACAACCTCTATGGGGGGTGATGCGGTTCCTATTAATGATTGCTATGGAGAAAACCTCTTGAGTGATGGAATTCTTTCCTCAGGAGACTTGGCGTTTGATAATTCAGAATTACTTGTGATCTCAAGCGACAATAAGATATTTGATGTTACTTTAAGGACTAATTATAATGAGATTTTACCTATAAGTGTTTATGATATTACGGGAAAAATACTCGTATATAATAACCTCTCTAATCAAGGCGGTACATTTACATATCAGTTAGATATGTCTTATGTTTCTTCTGGAGTTTATTTAATCAAATTAGGAAGAGGAAATTCTACAAAATCTACAAAGATTATTGTTAAGTAGTAATATTTCGTTAACTAATATGAATACAAAAAAGAGAGGGTTATTCCTCTCTTTTTTGTATTTCTATAATGCTTACTGGGTTTGCTTTTATACAACGGTTTGCCATACGTAAACCAGCAAACTTAACCCATACTTTCTCGCCATTAGTTTCATAGCCTTCCTCTAAATTAACAGGATCAAGGAAATATTGATAGTCATTATCCTCTAATTTAATTGTAAGGGCACAATCACCTTCTTCTTCTGAAGTAACCATAGTTCCCATTTTAAAACCGTTGGAGGTCATTTTAGTATGCATTTCTGTGTTTTTTGATTCGGCCAAAGCATCGGTGGTTGCCTTTTGATTACAACTGGATAATAGTACCAGTGTGGAGAGGGCGAAAATGGTTTTCAAATAGTTCATTAAGTTCTGTTTTAGGATTTGAAATGTTAAATTACAATAAATGTGCCATTCGGAAATATTTTTTCTTAAAATATGAATATTATATAAATAAAAGCGCTGCGCTACTAGTCTACAAAGCCGATAGGGGTGTTAATTTTAAGTATCTGATAAACAACAGGTTAAACTTATCAATTATTTAAATTCCACCCTTGTCATTCCAAGAAATCATGGTATTTTTAAGGACTTATTAAAATATAAACCTAAAATTAATAGTAATGAAATTAACTTACACATTACTGGCGTTTTTATTCCTAGCAAGCCTAGGGGCAAATGCCCAGAAAAATGAACCTGCACCACCTACTTATGTAGGGACTATTGGTGCTCCTACCTATGTCGCGCCTATCAATTCTAGGCTCGCTGATATCCCCGTTTATGTAGATAATACGGAAGAGAAGCAAGACGGAAGAGCCTCACGTATGAAAGTGATCCCGGGAAAAGATCCACAAACTCAAGATGACTACTTTGTACGAAATCAAGATCCTTTACAACAGAAATTAGCTGGAAAAGCACCTTCCTTGGTGTTCGACGCTTATACTTCTGGTTCACAACCTACAGATCCTTCCATAGCGGTTGGGGAAAACGAAGTGATGGTTGTATTCAACACAGGATTTATTGTTTATGATAAAGCGGGTGTTGCCCTTTCGGGGCAAATGGCACCAAATCCAGCAATCTTCCCTTCGGGCGGATGTTGTGATTTAACAGTTTCCTATGACCAAGAGGCTCAGCGCTGGGTGGTTACCTTCCTTGGAGGTGGAATGCAACTGGCCGTTTCGGATGGAACAAGCACAGATCCTTTAGCCACTGGATGGTTTGTATATAATTTTAATCAAGTGTCGGATTACAATAAACTATCTGTATGGAGTGACGGTTACTATATTACCGAAAACACAGGAAATGCTAACAAAGTACATGTTCTGGAAAGAGATGTGGCTTTAACTGGAGGGGCAGCAGGAATGCAGTCTTTTAACCTACCTGGTATTGTGACTAGTGGATTCCATAGCCCGCAAGCTTTGAATGTAACCGATGCTAATATGCCTGCTACTGGTGGTGCAACGATTGTTTATATGCAAGATGATGCCTGGGGCGGTGTTGCAACAGATCACGTTAAATTATGGACCATTGATGTTGACTGGGTGACCCCAGCAAACTCAACGGTTTCTGCCGCTACCGAATTACCTGCAACGCCGTATATCTCGGTATTTGATGGAGGTAGCTTCTCTAACTTGGCTCAGCCAGGAGGTGGAGCAGATATCGATGCGCTTCAAGCAACGATTATGAACCAAGCTCAATTTAGAAAATTTGGTGGCCATAACTCGGCGCTATTTAACTTCGTTATTGATGCTGATGCAACAGGTGGAGAATTGGCTGCCGTACGTTGGTACGAATTACGCCAGGCTGGTGATAACCAACCTTGGACCGTATTTCAAGAAGGAACTTATAATGCTCCCGATGGAAGACACGCATGGCATGCTTCTATGATGATGGATGCGTCAGGAAATATTGGTATGGGATATACCTCTATGGCCGGACCAACTACCCCGAACCCAACCGACTTTAGAGTTAGTTCTTACTATACCGGTCGTTTTGCGTCCGATCCAGCTGGAGCTATGACCATTGCTGAGGAGATTATTGCTCCCGGTAACCAAAATATTCCTGGACTTCGTTACGGAGATTACAGTAAAATAGATATCGATCCTGCAGACGATAAAACTTTCTGGTTCATTAATGAATATATGAACAGTGGAAGAAAAGGTGTTGTAGGGGTATTCAAAATTGCACCTGACTTTAACGTAGACGTTGGTGCGGTAAGTATTGATACTCCAGTAGATGGTATCTTAACTACTACTGAGGCTGTTGAAGTAACGCTATTCAACTTTGGACTAGATCCACAATCAAATTTCGATGTGGAGCTTAGACTTGATGGAAACTTAATTGCTACTGAAACTTTTACAGGTACTATTAATTCTGCAACTTCAGCGACATTCACATTTGCTGCAACTGTTGACCTTTCAACGGAAGGACAAACGTATGAAATATGTGTAGCAACTCTTCTTGCCGGGGACGAAGAAGCGAATAATGATAGCACTTGCAAAAATGTAACACACGGATTTGCTAATGACGTAGGTGTCGTGGATATCGTAGAGCCTACCTCTGGTGAAGGATTGGGTAATGAGACTGTAATTGTTGCTATAGAGAACTTTGGAGCTGCACCACAGAGCAACTTCGATGTTTCTTATGAGGTTGACGGAGGTGGAACTATTACTGAAAATGTAGTAGGCCCTATTGGTCCAGGAGCAACAGCTAACCATACTTTCGCTACCACAGCGGACCTTTCTGCCATTGGATCTTACGAATTTGTAGCAACTACTGCGTTAGGTGCAGATGCAGATACGTCAAATGATAGCTTTACCAAAACGGTTGTGAATCTTGACTGTACAAGTGAAACAAATGATACAGACTTTCCGGTTGGTCCAGATGCAGGTACGGTTACAAATTCTGTAATTACTTATGCCGATAACTTTACAATCAACGATTTGAATGTAAATGTAAATATTGACCATACTTGGATTGGTGACCTTACAATTGTATTGATTGCACCCGATGGTACTCAAGTATTATTAGCGGATGGTGTTTGTGGTGACTGTGATAATATGGTCGATGTAACTTTCGATGATGAAGCTGCAGATCCTATTACAGGTGCATCCGATCCTATTTCTGGCCCTTATCAGCCAGAAGGAAACTTATCTGATTTTGACGGAATGCAAACTATTGGTGATTGGACACTTCGTATCACGGATAATGCGAACCAAGATGGTGGAACCCTATTGGACTGGACATTGCAATCTTGTGGTGGAATCCTAGGAGTTGAAGATAACTTCGCGAACAGCACAGAGTTGTTTGTTGTTAATCAAGGAAACAACCAATTTAAATTGTTATTGCCTACGACTGAGATTACAGATATGATGACATTCTCTGTAATAAATATGTTAGGTCAAACTTTGGCTTCATATCGTTTACACAACGATGATGGAACTGGTTATGAGTACGACTTAGATATGTCTTACGTTGCTGCTGGCGTGTATATTGTACGCATTGGAAATAGCGACTTCGGAGGTGTTAAGCGAATTATAGTGAAGTAACCTTCCTAACACTTAATATATATTGCTAAAAGAGCGGGCTTGTCCCGCTCTTTTTTTGTTTTCTTCGGAATGGAATACTGCTTTCAATCCCATTAAAATTTCTACCGTTAGAAGTAAGCTCTCAACTGAATAGTTCCTGTATGGATGGTGCTAGAAGTTTCGCTTTTTCTTCCGAAGTACGAAAGATTCGCATCTAAATATTTGGTAATTCTTTTCTGAAACAAAAGGCTCCATGTAAAATTGGTACCCGGCTGTAAACCTTCCAACATCGTATAAGCCACAGGAGAAAACGCGCTTCCCTCGAAGGCGTTGTCTATATAATTGAATTCTCCCGAAATAGATATCTTTTGCACATTATTATACGCAAAGGATACTCCAATTTTTTGTTGATCCAAGGTTTCCATTTCCCCCAATAAATTCTCCTTGTTTAAGAATTGATAAAAGAGGTCAAAACGGGTTTGACGATTTAATAAATATGATATCTTGGGATTGACTTGATAATTGTCCAAATCAAAATTACGGTTTTCAAAGTTCTCAGAAATACTTTCATTGTTGCCAAGAGCACCTTTCATATTTAACAACCAAACCTCCCAAAACTTGTGATTAAAATTGATTTTATGACTCTCTAGTTTGCTTTCCTGTAACCCCAATGATATAAGATTACTGCCCGAACTTGACAGATAGGTATAACTAGTCGTGTAACGTTGCTTTCCGCGATTAAAGAACAAGGCATTTCGGAAATTCAAATTGAGACCCAATTGATCTTCTTTTCCATCTTTAAAAGGATTGATACTGGCAATATCGTTGCTTCGAGCCACCTTCCTGTCGATCACATAAGAGGTCTGATTGTAAAACTTAGAAAACAGTTTTCGTAAACCTTCATTATTGGCCCATTGCTGTGGGTCGAGCGTTACAATCTGACTAAATTTATTATTCCTAATCTTAACAAATACCTGATTAGGAAGTAGCACTCTCACATACTCTGCCTGATCTTGAAATTGAGCGATTTCAAATTCGTTCAATTCTTGTACACCGTTGTTATTATAGTCAATCCAGGTAAAAACACCTTGACCAGGTTCCACCTGCACATAGGTAAATTCTTGTTGTGCAATTACTCCGCTATTCGATTCGATCGCTGTATTTAAGCGCACACCACCTTTCCATAACGACTGACCGTATATTAAACGCGCGTTTAAGTTTTGTTCATCTTCTTGTGGAACCAACGTGGTGTCGTTGGGTTGTCTTTCGTAATTTAAAACTCGATAATTGGTAAAGAGTGATAACTGGGTGCTTTTATTATTAATCAATTTCGATTTTAAAAAATAATCATGAGATGTATTTACTCGGCTTAATACATTGGAGCGAACACTATCATTCACACGATAACGATATCCTACTTCCGCATAAACCTTAGTGCTATCTCCTATACCTGCAAACACTTCATAAGCACTAAATCGCTGACTTAAGGGAGTTAAACTGTCATTGGCAATGGCTTTCACTACATTATCTTCTAGATTGAATTTGGCGCCCAGCCATGCCTTGTCAAGACCGTAAACAGCGCCGCTGTTAACACGTGCGAATTTGGATTCCAAAACATCACTTTCGCTATCCAAATAACTTCCATTGGCAAAAACCTTCAGTTTGTTCAAACGTACCGCAGAAGAAACGACATGCCTAACTCCTGAGAAATTTTCCGAAAAATCCAATTGCTGAAATTCATAACGCCCCCCGCCATATTTAGGATGACTGAGTGAAGTTCCAGCTTTCACAAAACGTTGGTCGCCTAAGGGCATTTCCAAATTCCAGTCACGATTGAATTCAATATTATACAATCGCTCCACGGTTCTAAAATCTTTATTGATGAAATCCAAGGTCCCAAAGACATCCATTTTTAAAGTGTCAGCCGATTTGAATAGGGCTTGATTCACTGCTAATCGTCCTCCAAAGCCATCGTTGTTTCCATCGTCTAGCGTGGAAAATAAGTTAAGGTCGTTCGCACTACCAGCCACTTCAAAATCGATTCGCGTTTTTTCTGAAGGATGATAACTACCATTTACGCCGGCAATTTGTAATTTTTCCGGAGCGTTTAAGCGAATGACAGGATCATAATTTCCCTGCGGAATTAATCCTACCGGCGGTATAAATTCAAAAATGCGATTGATACTACTTTCATCGCTAACCACATAATTCCCCATGTTATCACCCACCAAACTGAAGCGAACATTGAACAATTCATCTTCAGGATTGTTAGAAAACACGAATATTTCAGTGCCATTAAAGTCTTCTTTTTTATACAGAATTTTATTTTCTGAAAAGGTGTCTGGCACCGCGGAAGGGGCATTCATCAAATCCATATTATCCCCCGCAGCTCCAAGAATGCTTACTTGTTCTTCGGTCAAATTTTGCTGAAGCGGCTGATTTTTAGCATCGCTTTCAGAATAAACATAGGCACCAATATCCAATTTGTCACTACTGTAGTTTCCACCACCATAACCAATAAAACGGGTATAATTTCGATCTGTAAATTGATATTCTACCGTAATACGCATGTTGGCATTAATGGGGTAGGTAGGATTAAATTTAATTTCTCCGGCGTTATAATCAATTACATAATCTTCACTCTCACCGCGTTTCAAGAGGAGACCATTAATATAAACCCGTTCGCTTCCGGACACGATAAGGATGAATAACTCGCCATTAGGTCCAACGAGCTTATAAGGCCCTTGGTTTCCTTCCTGCCCAACAAGTTCACTGCGTTGAAAGACTCCTCGCACGAGCGCTCCACTAGCGAATACAGATGTTTTAGAACCATCTTTATGGTCAAAGGTGCCGCCAAGCGCAATTCCTTGCACTTTTTTCGTAAACCTCCCGAAGTAACTGTTGTTGTTTTTTAAATCGATATCACCCGCTCGAATGTTCCAATTTTCACCATAAAGTTCAATAAAAATTTGATCAAACTCATCCAAACTTTGTGAATAGCCGCCCTCTTGGGTCGGAATATTGGCATCTTGAATAGAGGCCCTTATGGAAACCTTATCGCTTAGTTTTCCCGTAATTTGGAGATCCAACTCACTATTGACTACCGCATTTTGGTTGTTTCCTACGGTTATACCACGGGTAATACTACCCAATGCATTTAGCCCGTCAAAAGGAGAGTTGTTTTCATTTCTATTGCTGGTGTCTAAGGAGTATAGCTTATCAATGCTACCGCTGTTTTCCACGATTATTTTGGGGTCTAAAACAAAGTAATCTTTGGTGAGAAAATCAGGGTAGCGCAAATAATCGACCGTCACCGAATCGTTGTCACGCCTAATGGTTTCCGATAAAATAATAAGCCCGGAATCAAAATCTACACGGTAATTAGTTGAATCAATAATTTGCCCTTGTTTATCCCGCACTGAGAATCGAGATGGATTGAGCGATACTGAGTCAATTTTAATGCTGTCTGCGACTGCAATTTTCTTTGTGCGATAATTGGTTCCCTCATCCTGTGCATAACCCGATAGGGCCATAAAAAAAATAAAAAGATAGAGGTACAACTTCATTAGTACTACAACTTACAGTATTGGTTTTTATTTTGTTGATTCTTTTTTGAAAACCTTTCAGAAACGGGTCGTTGTAAAAATACAATGTTATTTACATTAGCATCGTAATATTTCAAAGCGAAACTCATGAAAATTATATCCTACAATGTTAACGGAATTCGCGCTGCAATGCGCAAAGGTTTTACAGACTGGCTTCAAAGTGCCAATCCTGATGTCATCTGCATTCAAGAAACTAAGGCCAATGTGGACCAAGTAGACGTGGAGGAGATCGAAGCGGCCGGTTATCCCTACCACTATTGGTTCAGCGCTCAGAAAAAGGGATATAGTGGTGTTGCTATTTTCTGTAAAACGGAACCCAATCATGTGGCATACGGAACAGGCATAGAATCGATGGATTTTGAAGGCCGTCAAATCCGAGTTGATTTTGATAATGTTTCGGTAATGAGCTTGTACTTGCCAAGTGGCAGCAATATTGAACGAGTGAACCATAAACTGAAATTCATGGACGACTTTCAAACTTATATCAATACATTAAAACAGGATTACCCCAATCTGGTGATTTGCGGAGACTATAATATTTGTCACGAAGCCATCGATATTCATGATCCAGTGCGTAATAAAAAAGTGTCTGGATTCTTACCTGTTGAGCGTGAGTGGATCGGCAATTTTATGGAAAGTGGATTTATAGATAGCTTCCGTCATTTCAATAAAGAACCAGATAACTACACCTGGTGGAGCTACCGTGCTAATTCTCGAGCAAACAACAAAGGCTGGAGAATCGATTATAATATGGTATCCCAACCCTTACAAGAAAATTTAAAACGAGCCGTTATATTACCCGAGGCCCATCACAGTGATCATTGCCCGCATATGGTAGAATTGGTCTTTTAACGGAGCGGATGTTCGATATAAAAAATATTCTAATAGAATCTATTTTCCTTGGTTTCGGATTTTTTATTATGTTTTCGAGTCAGTTGATTTGGTTTAGAAGTAACTACAAAAATACACTGTTAAAGAGGCTGAATGAAAGCGCGATTTTTTTGGTTCGGGTGGCTGGGATTTTATACCTTCTATATTGGGTTTTTCAAATTCTCATGAATCAAAATGTCGAATTTTCCTTGTTGAATCGATTCGACAAGGCTTATGGGTGGGTTTTTTGGCTTTATGTGCTTGTGCTACCCATTTTATCCCAGTTGTTTTGGGTTAAAAAAATCCAAGAGCATAGCCTATTCAGAATTCTAATTGGACAAATCATGGTCTTTTTTTCCGTGGTATTTTCAGATCACTTCAGCCAAGGTCTCAATTTGATTCACCATGAATATGTAGGTTCCTATGAAGTTTTTAAGACCATAACTTTGCCTTTTCTAAAGAATATTTTATTCTTCGGAATCGTTTTAGTCATAACGTATCGAATTCAGAATAAGAAAAAGACCAAGTTACTTAACCTGTAAAATGATGAACGAACTTATTGAAGATGCTCAGTTTAGCGCAGTCGATTTCGCATTGGAAAAGATAAAAAAAGGTGATTATGAATGCTGTAGCTTTATAAATTGCAATTTTTCAAATGCCGATATATCCAATTGCATGTTTATAGATTGCGATTTTGTTGACTGTGACCTGAGTTCAGCAAATATTACGCATACCATGTTTAAAGAGGATCGTTTTTCGAATTGTAAAATGATGGGATTACATTTTCAAAAATGTAACTCGTTGTTTTTTTCAGCACATTTTACGAACTGTGTTTTGGACTTCTCTTCCTTTGTGGGTAGATCGTTAGAGCCGTTGAAATTCTCAAAGTGTAGTTTGAAGGGAGCAGATTTTACTGAGGCTTCTCTTGAGAAGGTAGTCTTTGATGATTGTAATTTTGAGCAGACTATTTTTGACGATACTGTTTTAAAAGAGACCGATTTTAGAACCTCCTTTAATTTCATTATTGATCCAGAATCCAATGTAATTAACAAGGCTATGTTTACGAAGGAGAACGTCTCCGGCTTATTAAAAAAGTACAATATTGTTATTGAATAAACCCCGACAAACCTAAACCCATTACTATGATAAAGAATATTTTCTTCGGAATTACCCTCGTTTTGCTAACCAGCTCGTGTGTTTCATCACAAATTTATGAGGACCTGAAAGCCAAAAATGATGCGCTAAAGGCAGAAAATGAATTGTTGAATGCACAATTGGATGGCTCTGGAACAGAAGGAGAAGTCTACACCGTTGCCAATTTAAGAAAGGAGATTGAAAAGCTGAATTCAGAAAAAACACGTTTGGCCATGGATATGGAAGCGGCCAAGAATAATTATGATCGCATGAAAGCGTCCTACGATGCTTTGGAAAAGAATAGCTCCTCTGCACTCACCGAAAACATGGATCGTAACCGGAAATTACTTGAGCAATTGGAAGCCAAAGAGAAAGCTTTGGCGGAGGAGGAAGCCAGACTAAAAGATTTACAACGCCAATTAACCGATCGTTCACAGCGCGTTGAAGAGTTGGAAGGAATTATTGCGGCCAAGGATGCCAAGATGCGTGCTTTAAAAGATGCCATTTCTGCTGCCCTAACCAACTTTGAAGGCAATGGCCTTACGGTAGAACAACGCGATGGAAAAGTGTATGTTTCTATGGAGAACAAGCTTCTTTTCGAAAGCGGAAGTTGGGCGGTGAATGCTCGTGGTTCGGAAGCGGTTACGGCATTGGGAAAAGTGCTTGCTCAAAACAAGGAAATCGCTGTACTTATTGAAGGCCATACCGATAATGTGCCTTATGGTGGTAGTGGTAATATTAAAAACAATTGGGATCTTTCTACAAAGCGGGCCACCGCTATTGTGTCTATATTGACTAAAAACAATGGGATACCTAAGGATAATCTAACCGCAGCGGGTAGAGGTGAACATGCCCCTTTAACCTCTAATACTACTAGCGAAGGGCGATCAAAGAATAGAAGAATCGAAGTTATTTTAACCCCGAAACTGGATGAAATCAACAAATTACTGAACGAATTATAATTATTAAACACAGCCTTTAAAAGGCATTTTGCATGAAGTACACCAACCTTCCGAATACCGATTTAAAAATTTCAAAAATATGTCTTGGCTCCATGACTTGGGGTCGTCAAAATACAGAAGCAGAAGGCCATGCTCAGTTGGACTTTGCACTCGAACAAGGCGTCAATTTTGTGGATACTGCCGAGATGTATGCCGTGCCCTTTACTATGGAAACCCAAGGCGAAACCGAGCGCATTATTGGCACCTGGTTGGCTAAAACTGGGAAGAGAAATGATATCGTACTGACCACTAAAGTTACAGGCCCTGGCAGAGGAATCTTTAAGGATATGAGACCGAATTTAGATTTTAGTCAAGAGTCATTAGAAGACGCCTTGGACAAAAGTTTACGTCGCCTCCAAACAGATTATATCGATTTGTACCAGTTGCATTGGCCAGAGCGTGAGGTGAATATTTTTGGCGTTAGAGACTATAATTATGGTGCAAATGCACAATGGGAAGACAATATCGATGCTATTTTGGATCGATTGGAAGACTTTGTTAAAGCTGGTAAAATTCGACATATTGGATTGAGCAATGAAACGCCCTTTGGTTTGATGCGTTATATGGAAGAGCATCGCAAGGGGAAATTAAAAATGGTTTCTACTCAAAATGCCTATAGTTTGTTGCAACGAAGAGATGAGATTGCATTAACAGAAGTCTTGGAACAAGAAAATATAGGATACTTGGCCTATTCGCCACTAGCTTTTGGTGTATTGTCAGGAAAATATTTGAACCAACAGAAACCAGAGAATGCACGGGTAACATTATTCCCAAACTATAGCAGGTATAGCAGCGAAGCCTCTTTAAAAGCAACCCAGGTGTATCACGATATCGCCGAACGACACGGTCTAACAATTACTCAATTGGCGCTTGCTTTTGTAAATCGGCAGTCGTTTGTTACTTCTAATATTATTGGCGCCACATCAATTGAACAGCTTTCGGAGAATATCAACAGTATTGATTGTGTCCTTTCAGAAGAGATGATGGTAGACATTAACGCAGTCCATGCACAAATGCCAAATCCAGCACCTTAGTCCTTTATCAGTTTAAGAGTGGTACGACTGGAGTCTGTAATAAGCGTCACCAGATAAAAACCCGTGGCAAGATCTTCAGTGTCAATAATAATGTCCTGTTGTGATGGGAAACTATCCTGAAAAACTCTTTTCCCCTGAAGGCTAGAAATGGAAATATCTAAAGTTTCAAAAGGATTTGTCAAACGAATATTTAGGATGTTTTGAACAGGATTGGGCGAATAGCTTACTTGATCTGCAAGTGACGTATCGTCTAGGCCCAGGACCTCGCCGATGAATACACTGAACTCGAAATCCACGGGGGGAAATCCTGTGCCATTTTCGAATGCGATCCCACCTTTATACGGATTGCTTGTACTAATTTGAAGGTTTACAAAAATTTGAAGTTCATAGGTGTATTTTTGCCCAAAAACCATTGGATAAGGAGTGTCCAGATCAATGCGAAAACTTTCTCCAGCACCTGAAAATGTCATTTCCGGAACCGTTTGTGTATAAGCGGGTGTCCCGGAGACGGTCTCTCCCTCGAAAACACGGAGCGTAGTTTCCATTTGGGTTCCGCCATTATTGCCGGTTGTAAATTGGACGTAATCCAAAACCCCATCACACTCTGCTGTAAAGGATTGCCCCCAAAAGAAATCGTTTTCTGGGTCGTTATTTCCCACGTCATTTCCAAATAGGCATTGCCCATAAACAGGTTGGAGCAAAAAGGGAAAAGTGAGTAGGATGAGGAAGGTAAAGAGTTGTTTGTTTTGGTAGTTTTTTGATGACATAGTATTTAGGTTAAAAGGGTGTAGTGGGTGTGGTCGAAAGTGGGCCAACTTGCTTACAGGATGGCTTCATGATTGAGGGGTTTACTCAATTGGCGCTTGCTTTTGTAAATCAGCAGTCGTTTGTTACTTCTAATACTATTGGAGCGACCTCTTTGGAGCGGTGAACGGAAAATATCAGTAGTGTCGATATTGTCCTTTCTGAAGAGATGTTGCAAGCGATCAGCGAGGTGCATCGAGCGATGCCTAATCCAGCACCATAAATAGAATGTTAATAGGATTTTAGCTGAATAAATGCTTTACCACATCATGTACTTTGGCCAATTTGATAACTGAAATATTATAAGCTTGCTTTGGGAGTTTGCAATATTTTGAAATAATGATAGCATTGAAACCTAATTTCTCAGCTTCCAATATGCGTTGTTCTACTCGGGTGACTGGACGAACTTCTCCAGCAAGACCCACTTCCGCAGCAAAACAAATACGTTTATCTATGGCAATGTCCACATTGGACGATAAAACGGCGGCTACCACAGCAAGATCGATGGCAGGGTCGTCAACGGTAATTCCTCCGGTAACGTTTAGAAAGACATCTTTCGCGCCAAGCTTAAAACCAGCTCGTTTCTCCAATACTGCCAAGATCATATTTAATCGCTTGGCATTGTAGCCTGTTGCACTTCTTTGTGGTGTTCCATAAACAGCCGTGCTAACCAAGGCTTGTATTTCTATCATTAAGGGGCGCATTCCTTCTAAGGTTGCTGAAATGGCAGTTCCGCTGAGGTCTTCTTCGTTTTTAGAAATAAGGATTTCGCTGGGATTGGATACTTCACGTAAGCCATTGCCTTGCATCTCGTAAATGCCCAGTTCATTGGTGCTTCCAAAGCGGTTTTTGTTGGCCCGTAGTATGCGGTAAATATGATTGCGATCACCCTCAAACTGAAGCACGGTATCTACCATATGCTCCAAAATTTTTGGCCCAGCGATATTTCCGTCTTTAGTAATGTGACCGATTAGAATAACTGGAGTATCGGTTTCTTTGGCAAACTTAATAAGTTCGGTCGCGGTTTCTCGTATTTGAGAAATACTTCCCGGACTGCTTTCAATGGCATCGGTATGTAGGGTCTGAATAGAATCTATCACGACAATGTCCGGTTCCATTTCGGCAATATTCCTAAATATGTTTTGTGTTTTTGTTTCCGTTAGGACATAACAAGTTTCTGAATTGGGATGAATACGTTCGGCCCGCATTTTAATTTGCTGTGCACTTTCTTCTCCTGAAACATACAATGTTTTATAAGGTAGCTGAAGGGCCACTTGCAGCATCAAGGTGCTTTTTCCAATACCAGGTTCTCCCCCCAAAAGGGTTAAGGACCCAGGAACCAATCCTCCTCCCAAAACGCGATTAAGCTCATTGTTTTTCGTGTTAAGCCTTGCTTCGGAGGCTGTCGATATTTCTGAAATTTTTCGTGGCTTCGAGGCTCTTTTAACGGGGGATGCTTCGGTTACGTTCCAGCTAACTTTCTCTGCCTTTTGGATAATTTCTTCAGCAATGGTGTTCCATTGTTTACAGGAAGTACATTGCCCTTGCCATTTGGAATATTGACTTCCGCAGTTCTGACAAAAAAAAGTGGTTTTAGTTTTGGCCATAATAGTTCAGCTAAAATAGATATATTTACAAATAAAAGAATCTTTCTCCCCCAATGAAATTTAGATGGCTTTTAATTTTCTTAATTAGTTACGCTTCAACTTGGGCTCAATCGGGGGGCTTTCACCACGAAATAATCACAAAACAAGACGGTTTAGAGTTGGACAATATTATGGCCATGTCTCTGGATAATGACGGGTTTCTTTGGCTTGGTGGCCGAACCCTTGATGTGAGAACCATTGTTTTGAGTGATAAGAAATTGGTCATTCAGCGCTTTAACGGTCGGACCTTTCAAAATATTCGGCTTCCAGAATTCAACGGAAATGTAATTGAAGTGGAGCAATTTTATAAAAGGAAGGATGGAAAGTTCTATTTGCACGCGAATTCTAAACAGCACATAATATTTCTGTTCGATCCCTATACCATGGAATTCACGATGCCAGATTTTGTTTCCGAAGAACAAATCTTTTTTTCGCACGTTTTCGGCTATGATGACAAGGATTATCTGCTCTCTCAGAAGGATCGATTGATTACAGTAAATGTGCTTCACGAGGATCTTTCCTTGGAGCCCATTTTTAGTTTTACAAATGATGAAAATAAATTTTTGCTGGACCCTACAACTACCTTTATTGGGTTTGATGATTATTGCATTATTGGAGATGATAATTTCCCGATTACCACACTCGCTTGGGATGGAACGATTTTAAACAGGGAGTCGGGGGAGTTGTTCTTGAGAGACAGGGAAGTTAATCAGAAGAAGTTTTGGATTACTGGAGAATTTCAATCTGATGATATCTTTTACACCTTTATTAAAGAAGACTCGCGGTTATATCAAATTTCAAATGAAACACATACGGTAGATCCAGTTTCAAAATTGAGCCTCCCAGGTATTAATAATAAGGTGATAACGGATCAAGCACTTGAACCCTTAATTGTAAGTCAGGAGGATGGTAATCTCGTTTTCAGAACATTCGATAAAGATCAAGGCTTTCAGACCGTATATAGAAATGATATTTTTGAAGTATACCCTCGGCTGTCATTGTATTCAAATAATACTAAAAAGGACTTATGGCTCGGAACTTCTGAGGGCGAATTACACTACTTTAAATTTCCTTCGGATAAAATAAAAACCTATATCCCAAATACTAGTGTCCGATCCATTGCTGCCTTAACAGACTCGACCTATATCGTAGCTACCGAAAGCATCGGTTGGTTTCAACTGGATGTAGCGAGCAGTGCTTTGTCTCATCTATCACTTACGGAAAATGGCACTCCGTTCCAGCCATATTCGTCACGTAATATTTTTGTTGAAGGAGAAACTATTTGGAGTAATGATAATGGCAATGTGATTAAAGTAAATGCTCAGACAATGGAAGTGGAGGCCTTTAGGCATTATCCAGTTATTTGTATGGTAGAAGCCAGCGATTCAACCTTTATTTATGGTACGCATGGTTATCATTTGATGGAGTTTAATAAAAGGACAAAGGTCCATCGGCCTCTAGCTAATACAGATACCTTAGAGGTATATGACATTGAACTACAAAACGGCTTTTTGGTTGGAGGCTCGGATAAGGGGGTAGTTACTTATAATCTCTCTACAAAAAAAACAGAATTTTACGGAGCATCGGAAGGATTGAAAGATCCCTTTATTTTGATGACAGATTATCACAAGGACTATGGATATCTTTTAGGTACTCGATCTGGTCTCATATTATCTTTCGATCCAGAAACAAAAACATTCACAACTTTATATGAAGATGCTTTAAAAGCGGGTATTGGGACGGTGCTCTTTGAAGGAGATACGTGGTGGATTAATACCTTTAATGGTATTGTGGCTTTCAACCCAAGCGATCAATCTACCGTTCGTTTCTCAGAAAAAGATGGCTTAAGCAATAACGAAGCTAATAGATATAGTGCGCTTAATACAGGTGATGGTCTTTTGGTAGGGACGATAAAAGGACTTAATTATTTCGACCCGGACGAATTGAAACAAGCGACCAATAATTCTGAATTGGTGTTGCTGCAATTACAAAGTTATGACAGTAGCAAAAAGGAATATACTGCTGTATTGAATGGGGATGTATTGCGAAATAAAGAAGAGATTGTCCTCCCAGCGGAGCACAAAGAATTACTATTAGAATTTGGTCTCACTCATAATGTAGAGAATAGGGAACATCATTATCGATTTAGATTGGATGACAATCCTTGGGTAGATATTAAAGAGGAGCAGTTCATTAGATTCCCAAATTTGTCGCCTGGGAATTATATATTAGAAATTGAAGCGTTGGATTTTTCAGGAAATAAAATTGGAGATTCTTTAAGCTTTAAAATTAACTCCAAAAACTTTTTTTACAGAACCTGGTGGTTTTATCTATTACTCACCTTTGGTCTAGTTTCTTTAGCGCTATATTTTTTGAAACAGGCTTTGGCGAAACGACACTTGCAAGAGAAGTTTTCGGAAGCACTGATATTTTCACAAGAAGCCGAGCGGACTAGAATTGCAAAAGAATTGCACGATAGTGTTGGGCAGCAACTAACGTTAATCAAGCGAAAAGCGCAGATGGGAGACTTGGATGAGATTACGTGTATGACAAATTCGGCTTTGGAGGAGGTGCGAAGTATTTCAAGAGGATTGTACCCTGCTGTTTTGAAGCAATTAGGCCTTACGGAAAGCTTGGAACAATTGATAAATGACGTAGATGAAAGCACAACCATATTCTTTACTTCGGAATTGGATTTAATTGATGTGTATTTTTCAGAAAAAGAAAGCTTAAATTTTTATAGATTTATGCAGGAAAGTGTCACTAATATTTTGAAGCATGCTGAGGCCACTTCCGTAGAAATAAAAATTAAAAAATTGCCTCAAAGAATAAATGTAAAAATAAAGGATAATGGTATTGGCTTTGATCCAATTCAGGCACGTCGAAAACAAAGCTTAGGACTTAAAACCATCGCTGAGCGCATCCGGATTTTAGGAGGAACAATCAGTGTAAATAGCAAACCAGGACAGGGAACCACCATCCAAACAGAAATCCCCACGATTTGAGAAAAGAAGAAATTTCGGTTGTTATAGTAGACGACCACCCAATGCTCTTAAAGGGGCTTAGAGATGTATTGACTAAAGAAGGTTATCCGGTGTTGGAGTCGGCCTTGAATGGTTTTGATGCGGTCGATATTATATTGAAACACCGTCCGATGATAGCCATTTTGGATATTGAAATGCCTGGGCTTTCTGGATTTGAAGTAATTAAGAAGTGCTGTGTTCATGAGTGCGATACCAAATTTATAATACTTACATCACATAAGGAAAAGGCGTTTATACAGAAGGCGCGAGACCTGAAGATTTCGGGCTATATGTTAAAGGACGAGTCTTTTCCTGCTATTGAAGCATGCATTCTTGCTGTAGCGGCCGGCGGTGATTACTTTAGTGGGAGTTTTAACGAAGTCTTTAAAAAGGAAATTTCACCATTACTAGAACGAATTCAGTTTCTTTCTCCTTCAGAAAAGAAAATTGTTCAATTAATTTCGCAGGTGAGAACTTCGAAGGAAATTGGTGAAATATTGGGTATATCCCATCGAACAGTTCAAAAACACCGAGCTAATATAATTTCCAAATTGATGCTTCCTGCAGGGCGGGATGTTTTGATGGCATGGGCTATTGAAAACAGAGAATTTTTATCCTCGTTATAATGGAATCATAACCAACAATCAATACCCGAAATCTTCTTTAATTTTGTCGGCCTTATCGAGCATCAAATCGGTAGTGATAAAATCGACCTCCTCTTTATCAAATGCCCCTTGATAAGTTCGCATCGCTTTTTTAGGCTCGCCTACTTCTTCGTAATAGCGTGCTAAATAATAATCGCCCAAAACGGTATCTGGATATTGTTTTTTAGCCATTGTTGCAATGGCTCTTAGAGACTCCCATTGTTTTGTCTTTTCGCAAGCCCTTGATGTGGCAAGGAAATCGTTTACTCGAATGGGATTCGTAAGACCAAAAAGGTCTTCAATAGTTTTATATTTATCTACCAAGTATAGATCAATAGGTGTTTCCATCTTGAGTAAAACATCGGTATATTCTTGTTTAGAAATTGGGCGGTAAACGGAAAATATTTTTTCCATGGCCGATGGAATCGCTCTTGCTACCAAAGAATAGTGTGTTGCTCCTTCAAAATTATCAAAATTATAAGCAAAGGTGTCCGATTTCAATGGACTCAGCGATTTGTCGAGTGCCGTACTTATTTCCATCAAATCTTTGATGTCATCGGTTCCTGTGGCCAAATAGTAAAAGGTTTTAGTAGGAATGTTTGGGATGCGTTGTGGAAGTCTTTCGTGCATCATGGGAGCCAAATCTGGACTCAAACAGATATACCCATTAAATAATGGCGGGTCTTTAAATAGGTAATAATTGATGAAATTGGCGGTAAAATCATGACCTACAGCAATGGTAAATTTAGCGGTACGAAAGCTACTATCTATATAAGGAAGCAATTCCAAGCCTATGAATTCAAAGAAGTCTGCTCCTGTGTCGGCTGGCATAAAATTGGTGTCGTCATAATCACAGTCCTCATAGCGAGCGTCGCCTTGCATAATTCCTACGACGATGGATTCGGGCATATCTTCCCAATAGGCAAAATAATCTACGTTTCCAGCTACTGGTTCAAACAAATAATTAGCATCTAGCACTAAAATTATGGGGTAGACTTTATCGATGTTTTCTTTGTAGTCTCTAGGAAGTTGAATTTTCAACTGTCGAGTTTCTCCTAACTTTATGGAAGAGAAGTCTTCGTAGATTATTTTGGATTGGGCAAATCCAGCGATAAAGAAAAGTAAGCAAGCTGCTGTAAGTAAGACTCTTTTCATAAAGTGAAAAATTTATGGGGTAATATACTAATTTTAGCAGAAAATCACGATGGTATAAAGCTCTTATCAACTTTCTGGCGTTGAAGTTGAAGGGGTTCTTTCTTAAAACTTTACAATCTTTTCCTATTATAAATGGGTAGTAAAATAAATGAGATTCCGCCCGCAAGAAGAATATAAACAATGTTAGATCCCCAGACTATCCATCCTAATGCGGTTCCAACAGTTTCTGGGATACCAAAGACCATTAATATACCAGCAATAGCCACCTGGTAGTATCCAAAACCACTATTCGTAAAGGCAAAGGTGAAACTACCCACCACGAAGGTTATAATAATGATGCCAAGATCTATTCCTGTGGTTTCTGCCAATGCGTAAGTTGACACATAAAATGAACCAATATATAACAACCAAATAAGTAAGCTGTGAAGAATGAATAGACCTTTCTTTTCCATTTTAAGTATGCTGAAAACCCCAGCCTTAAGTCCCGTAAACAAACTTTTTATTTTATTGCTTATGGTACCTTTGGAATATTTAAGAAACAGTAAAAACAAGCCAAATAATAGCGCTAAGATTCCAATGGAAATTCCAATTTTTTTGATAGGTACGATATTGGTGAGATATTCATACAATAGGTCAAATTGCAGAAATAAGGCTACAAGGGTAAATAGTAAGAGAAAAATAAGGTCTACGATGCGTTCCGATACAATAGTTCCAAATCCTTTTTCGAAGGGTATTTTTTCATATTTATCGAGAACAGCCGCTCTTGATATTTCACCACTCTTCGGAATAAAAAGATTCATCAAATAGGCCACACATACCGCCATAAAATTGTTCGCTAGTTGAGGTCGATATCCCAAAGGAGCCAACATGAAATTCCAGCGATAAGCTCTTACCGCATGACTAAGCGCACTCATTAACACTGCAATAATAACAACACCGTAGTTTGCATTCTTAAAATGGGAAAAAACTTCATCTCTCTGCTCAGGGGTATATTGTGCGTAAACATACCACATTAGAAAAACCCCCAAAGCCATGGGAATTGCAACTTGCAGAAACTTTGATAAAGATTTATTCAAAACTATGTCAGTAAATTGTTTTCTTCGTTCGGAAAGACCAGTGCTGGTTTGAATTTTTTTGCTTCTTCCATTCTCATAATCGCGTAGGTAATGAGGATGAGAATATCACCAGGGGCCACTTTTCTTGCGGCTGCCCCATTCAACGTAATTTCGCCACTATTACGAGGCCCTGGAATAGCATAGGTTTCGAGACGTTCTCCATTATTGTTATTTACAATCTGAACCTTCTCGCCTTCCACAATATTGGCGGCATCTAAAAGATCTTCATCTATGGTGATGCTACCTATATAATTAAGATTGGCGCCAGTGACCTTTACTCTATGTATTTTAGATTTTACTACATGAATTTGCATGAGACAAAGATAATTGAATTGTATGAAGTACGAAGTATGAAGCAGGAGTTTTGTCCAGCAATCGATGGTTGTCAATTTCTATTTCCTTAGTAAGCCACAATCTAGTTGAGCGCTACATTATCTATAAGTCGAACCTCGCCGGCAAAAGCAGCAATAAATGCTCTATATACCTTTTTTTTGTGTTTTCGTTGAGCCGTTTTCAGCGATTTGATACTGGCAATTTCGAAATACTCAAGTTCTAGGTATTCATTTTCTTCAAAGGCTTTGGCGACTATTTTACTTAGTTTAGGAATGCTAAGCGTGTCGAATTTTCTTTGAACTTCAGCAAGTGTTTGATGAATAACTACTGCCTCCTCAAATAATTTGGGAGAAAGTCTTTTGTTGCGGGAGCTCATGGCTAACCCGTGAGATTCTCTTAAAATAGTACAGCCCACAATATCAATGGGGAGTTGTTCAATTTCCACTAATTTCTTGACCACTTGTAGTTGTTGGAAGTCTTTTTCTCCGAAGTAAGCCTTGTTTGGGTGTATGGCTCTAAATAAAAGATTAAGAACCGTGCCTACGCCATCAAAGTGACCCAAACGAAATTTCCCTTCCATTTGGTGTTCTAATCCGCCAAAATTGTATTTTTTAGAAACAACCTTAGATCCGTATACATCGGTTGGTTGAGGGGCATAAATAAGAACGTTTCCTTTTAAAGTATTCAATAGTGCCGCGTCAGCATCAAGGGTTCGCGGGTATTTTTCGAGGTCTTTTGTCTTATCAAATTGTGTGGGATTCACAAAAATACTAACCACTACAATGTCATTTTCTTCTAAGGCTTTCGTTACTAAGGAGAGATGCCCCTCGTGCAATGCGCCCATAGTGGGGACAAAACCAATGGATTGGTGCTTTTTTGGAAGCTTGGTAATTTCTTTTCGAAGTAAACGATGTTCGTGGTATATCATGTGGTATAAAAATCGAGCAAAATTAAGATATTACGCGCAATCTGCATAAATTTTCGTAATTTTGCATCCTTTAACAGCAAGCCAGTAAATTATAGAATCTATGAAACGAGTTTAGGTGGTGATTTTCGACTTGAAAAGTAAGAAATTATTATTCAAAAATCCGCCCTCGTTTTGAAAATTATATGCTTATGATGAAAGATAAAAGAATCTTATACGTGTCTTCAGAGGTAATACCATATCTTCCAGATACTGAGATTTCTTCCATGTCGTTTGAAGCGCCAAGAATGGTGAATGATAATGGAGGTCAAATACGCATTTTCATGCCTCGTTATGGTAATATTAACGAGCGTCGTCACCAACTTCACGAAGTTATTAGACTTTCAGGAATGAATTTGGTTATCAACGATTTGGACATGCCCCTTATTATAAAGGTGGCTTCTATTCCGAAGGAAAGAATGCAGGTCTACTTTATTGATAACGAAGATTATTTTAAGCGAAAGGCGACCTATGCCGATGAAAATGGAAATTTATTTCAGGATAATGATGAGAGAGCCATTTTCTTTGCCAAAGGAGTTATTGAAACTGTAAAGAAATTAAATTGGTCACCAGATATTATTCATGTTCATGGATGGTTGGCTTCATTTTTACCACTCTACTTAAAAACCTATTATAGTAACGAACCGTTATTTGAGAATAGCAAAATTGTTACTTCTGTTTATAACCAAGGTTTCGATGATACTTTGAATAAAGACTTGGTTAAAAAAATCAAGTTTGACGGTATTGCCGATGAAGTAATTGATCATTTGGAAACTCCAGATTATTTCAATGTGATGAAAACTGCTATCGACCATAGTGATGCCATTATTATTGGCTCCAATGATCTCGCCCCCAATTTTGACGCATATCTTAAAACTCTCGAAAAGCCTGTGTTAAAATATCACAATAAAGAAGAATTTTCTCAGGCATATATAGACTTTTACGAATCAAAAGTATTAGACTAAGAAACACTGTTGTATCTATGAAGATGAAGTACATTTTGCCTAGAATTGGGGCAATTATGTTAGTGATAATCACCTTGGCTTCTTGTGAAGAAGACTTTAGTAATATCAATACTAATATAATAGACCAAAATTTCAATACCGAACTTGATGAGTCGAGAACGGTAATTGCCTACAGTAAAAAAATTCCATCAGTGCAAACTAATGGCTTGCCAGCTTACCAGTTGGGAATTTACAACGATCCTGTTTACGGAAAGACTACTTCAAATTTATTGGCCCAAGTTACGCTTGGAAATGGAGATACAGATCCAGATTTTGGAGATTGTACCGTTTTGGATAGTGTTGTATTATATCTGCCATACTTTAGTGAAGCGGCTATTGAAAATGACGCGACGGTCTATACTTTGGATTCGATTTATGGGAATGAGCCAATTAACATTTCGTTGTATGAGTCCAACTTTTTTCTAAGGGACTTTGATCCGAATTCCAATTTTGAAGAATTTCAGAAATACTATTCTAATGACGGTCCTACTTTTAGGGACCAGGTTATAACTGGTGGAGTGAATAGCTTGATGTACACTATTGAAGATTTCGTTCCTACTAACGAACCACACACTATTAAGATTACCGAAGCGAACGAACAAGGCGCTCAAGAAGAAGTTTTACAAGAATTGCCTCCTGGGATCCGGGTTAAATTACCCATTGGATTTTTTGAAGAAAAAATTATTGCCAATGGAGGTTCACTGGCATTACTGAACAACAACAACTTTAGAGAATTTTTTAGAGGGATTTATTTTGAAGTAGCGTCGGCTTCAGATAACGGTAATTTAGTTTTGTTTGATTTAGCCGGTACGGATAGCGAACCTCTGAACAATGCACGAATCACTTTATCTTACACTTTCAAATCTTTAACTGGAAACGAAACCTGTGAAGATGAAGGGCTAGATGAGTTTGATGGAGACATCAACTTATTTTTTGATGCCATTTCGGTAAATGTGTTTGAAGATGATATTCCAAACGAAATTGAAGATGCTTTAACAAATGCCGATGTTTCAGAAGGAGAAGAGACTCTTTATGTTCGAGGTGGCGAAGGTGCACTAACGATCATTGAGCTTTTCGGACCCGATGCAGACGCCAATGGCGTGGCAGACGAACTGGAAGACTTAAGAGATAAGGGTTGGTTGATTAACGAGGCCAATTTGATATTTTATGTAGATCAGGATAAAATTGATGGCGGCTCGGCTGAGCCAGAACGCCTTATTATCTACGACACTAAAAACAGCAGACGATTGATCGACTTTGACTTTGATCTAACTTCTAATAACGAACCTCTTGACGCTAATACGGAACACCTTGGTAGATTGGAAAGAGGAAGTGACGGCAATGGAGAATTTTATAAAATTAGAATCACTTCACATTTGAGTGACATTATTAACAATGACTCTATTAACGTACCTCTTGGGTTGATTGTTTCCCAGAATGTAACGGAACCTGCTTATCAAAGTTTGGAAAGCGAATTGATGCCAAGACCAGGACTTAGCGTTGAAGAAATTCCGGTTTCAGGAGTAATTGCCCCTCAGGGAACAGTGCTCTTTGGTAACAAGACTAACAACACGTCCAAGAGACTAAAACTTCAAATTTTTTATACGGAACCTGAATAAATCTAGACTATGTGCGGAATTGTAGGTTATATAGGTGAAAGACAAGCTTATCCCATCATATTAAATGGCCTTAAACGTCTAGAATATAGAGGGTATGATAGCGCCGGTGTTGCTTTGTTTGATGGTACAGATATTATCGTATCTAAGACCAAAGGAAAAGTAGCTGATCTTGAAGCTCGTGTTAAAAAGGAAATAAATACCGATGCTCATTTAGGAATTGGTCACACACGTTGGGCGACTCATGGTGTCCCTAATGATGTTAACTCTCATCCGCATTATTCCAATAGTGGCGACTTGGTCATTATTCACAACGGAATAATTGAAAACTATAATTCTATCAAAAAAGAGCTTATCAATAGGGGATATACCTTTGAAAGCGATACAGATACCGAAGTATTAGTAAACCTCATAGAGGAAATCAAAAAGCAAGAGAATGTAAAGCTAGGAAAGGCAGTTCAAATTGCTTTAAACCAAGTTATTGGTGCCTATGCAATTGCAATTTTCGATAGAAATAAACCAGACGAAATTGTAGTAGCTAAATTGGGTAGCCCCTTGGCTATTGGAATTGGTGAAAATGAATTTTTTGTTGCAAGTGACGCCACTCCCTTTATTGAATTCACGAATAATGCCATCTATTTAGAAGATGAGGAAATGGCCATTATCGGACTTAAAAAAGGGGTAGAAGTTCGTAAAATTAAGGATGATAGTTTAGTGGATCCCTACATTCAAGAGCTGCAATTAAATTTGGAGCAGATTGAAAAAGGGGGATACGATCACTTCATGCTCAAAGAAATTTATGAGCAACCAACTGTGATTAAGGACACCTATAGAGGCCGCCTTTTGGCCAAAGAAGGGATTATTAAGCTAGGCGGACTTCAGGATCATATCAATAAGTTTACCAATGCTGAACGTATTATCATTGTTGCTTGTGGAACGTCTTGGCACGCAGGTCTTGTAGCCGAATATATCTTTGAAGACTTAGCTCGAATTCCAGTGGAGGTCGAGTACGCAAGTGAGTTCAGATATCGGAACCCAATTATTACTGAAAAAGATGTCGTTATTGCCATTTCTCAAAGTGGTGAAACAGCCGATACCTTGGCAGCAATTAAGTTGGCCAAACAAAAAGGTGCATTCGTATATGGTATATGTAATGTTGTAGGCTCTACTATTTCTCGTGAAACCCATAGTGGTACTTATACACATGCAGGCCCTGAAATTGGAGTTGCATCTACCAAAGCATTTACTACGCAGATTACTGTTTTGACCATGATCGCGCTTAAAATAGCAGATGCAAAAGGAACGATTTCTCAAAGTAAATACATGGCGCATTTACGCGAATTGGAACTTATCCCGACCCATGTGGCTGAAGCATTAAAAGGAGAAGATAAAATAAAAGAGATTGCAGAGGTTTTTAAAGATTCACCTAATTTTCTTTACCTCGGAAGAGGATACAACTTCCCAGTTGCCTTGGAAGGTGCATTAAAACTAAAGGAAATCTCCTATATCCACGCAGAAGGATACCCAGCCGCCGAAATGAAGCACGGTCCCATCGCATTGATCGATGAACATATGCCTGTTGTGGTCATTGCTGTGAATAGTAATCACTATGAAAAAGTAGTGAGTAATATTGAAGAGATTAAAGCAAGGAAAGGGAAGATTATCGCAGTAGTTACGGAAGGAGATACCGAAGTCAAGCAACTAGCAGATTATATCATGGAAGTCCCTAAAACTCCAGAGAGCCTAAGTCCGCTTGTAACCACGATACCTTTACAATTGCTTTCTTATCACATTGCTGTGATGTTAAATCGCAATGTGGATCAGCCACGTAATTTGGCCAAGAGTGTAACGGTGGAGTAGGTATTCGGTTTTCATTTACCAAATAAAACAAAGAAATAAAAAGTAGTCGTGTTTAAAAAAAACACAAAGCTCAAGTAATTCACTATTGGCAAATCGCACTTCGAATATTGCAAATTCCACTTCAGCAAACATACTTCGCACATCCTACTTCATATATCTTAAATCATGTGAGAAGTCTTCAAGTTAGCCAAAGCACACCACCTTATGAATTTCACAATATCCAATCAAAATTTTACGCTGTTCCGTTGCAATTTTGTTATAGAAAAACATATCTTTGCACCGTTAAAAAAGAGGCCGCTTATGACAGGCCTAGATAACTAAAAAATAAACAATTACACATGTCACAGGTTACAGGAAAAGTTGCACAGATCATTGGCCCAGTAGTAGACGTTGCGTTTGCTGCCGGAGCTGACCTTCCGAAAATTTACGATTCACTTGAAGTGGATAATAATGGCGCCTTATTGGTACTCGAAGTTCAATCACATATTGGAGAAAGTACCGTGCGTACTATTTCCATGGATTCTACAGATGGATTGAGCCGAGGAGTGGATGCTGTTGCTACAGGAGCTCCTATTCAAATGCCAATTGGTGACGATGTTTACGGACGTCTTTTTAATGTAATTGGAGATGCTATTGATGGTATTGGTAACCTTCCAAAGGCCGGTGCCGCTGGATTGCCAATTCACCGAGATGCACCTAGATTTGAGGACCTTTCTACTTCTACGGAAGTTTTATTTACTGGGATTAAAGTAATTGACCTAATTGAGCCTTACGCAAAAGGGGGTAAAATTGGATTATTTGGTGGTGCAGGAGTTGGTAAAACAGTATTGATTCAAGAATTGATTAACAACATTGCTAAAGGGCATGGTGGTTTATCAGTATTTGCTGGAGTAGGAGAGCGTACTCGTGAAGGAAACGATTTACTTCGTGAGATGTTAGAATCTGGAATTATTAAGTACGGTGACGATTTCTTACACTCTATGGAAAATGGAGGATGGGATTTGAGCAAAGTAGATAAAGTGGCTATGAAAGAGTCTAAAGCGACTTTCGTATTTGGACAAATGAACGAACCTCCTGGGGCTCGGGCACGTGTGGCCTTATCTGGTTTAACGATTGCAGAATATTTCCGTGATGGAGCAGGTGATGGACAAGGGAAGGATGTACTTTTCTTCGTCGATAACATTTTCCGTTTTACACAGGCAGGTTCTGAGGTGTCAGCACTATTAGGACGTATGCCATCGGCGGTAGGTTACCAACCAACATTGGCGACTGAAATGGGTGCGATGCAAGAACGTATTACTTCAACAAAAAGAGGATCTATTACTTCGGTACAAGCGGTATACGTACCTGCGGATGACCTTACGGATCCAGCACCAGCGACAACCTTTGCTCACTTGGATGCTACTACAGTATTATCACGTAAAATTGCTGAATTAGGTATCTATCCTGCGGTGGATCCACTAGATTCAACGTCTCGTATATTGAGTGCCGACATTCTTGGTGATGAGCATTACGATTGTGCACAACGTGTTAAGGAGTTGTTACAGCACTATAAAGAACTACAGGATATTATCGCCATCTTAGGTATGGAAGAGCTTTCTGAAGAGGATAAATCAGCAGTAGGGCGTGCGCGTCGTGTACAGCGTTTCCTTTCTCAGCCTTTCCACGTAGCAGAGCAGTTTACTGGTATTCCTGGAACATTGGTTGATATCAAAGAAACGATCAAAGGTTTCAATATGATTATGGATGGAGAGTTAGATCACCTTCCTGAAGCGGCATTTAACTTAAAAGGGACCATCGAAGAAGCGATGGAAGCTGGAGAGAAAATGTTGGCAGAAGTGTAAAATTGGTAGGCAGTAGCAGTATTTAGTACTGCAAACTGCTACTGCGAACTGAAAACTTGAAAATATGTATTTAGAAATTGTAACCCCAGAAGCATCTTTAGTGAGTGGCGAAGTAGAAAGCGTTACCGTGCCTGGTGTAGATGGAGAATTCCAAATGTTGAATAATCACGCATCTATCGTTTCATTGCTTGGTGAAGGCAAAGTTAAATTTGCTGGAACCCCTACAATTGCAGCGGGTTTTGAGAAGAAATTTACGCAAACAGATGGTAAATGGGTGCTTGAAATTAACAGCGGAACCGTACAAATGAACGACAATAGAGTAATTGTTTTAGCAGATTAAAACCAATTGCTATAGCCTATATAAAGCTCCAAATTCTGAAAAGGATTTGGAGCTTTTCTTTTTAAGCCTCTTTGCTCATCTTCAGAGTTTCGTATTATTGCAAGGTGAGTTCAAAAATTGAAGATGTTTTTATTTCAAAAGGATATAAACCCTTTTGGAAACTGATATTCCCTTATGGGTGCTTTGTTATGGCGCTCTTTTGTATGTACGATGCATGGGTTAAACTAGTTGTCGAAGGCTATCCCCAACAAGCCGGAATCCTATTTGGGTGGTCATTTGCAGCCCTTTTCTTTATTGTTTTAGGGGTTTACTTCGGAAGAGTACGGGACTATCATTTTGATTTTACTAGAAGGAAATATAAAAAAGTACAGCGGGTGGGTTTCATCGGCTTTGGAAGCTGGAAAAATTTCAAAAACTTGGAGTACGTTTCTTTATTTGAAAATCTGGATGATCTATATCAAATCAACCTCTGGTATAATACTAACAAACATTTTGACATCGACACCTTTTGGAATTATGATGAAGCCGTTGAAGTAGCAGTCGATTTGGCTCAGAAATTAGAAGTAGATTTTCACGATGCAGTGGAGCGAACAGTACCCACTTCTGCAAGAAATTACAAACGAACTGTAAAGAACGCTGACCGACAAGTTGATGTCCATATTACCCAAGGAAGTAGGCCCGTATGGAAGACATTGTTGGTGACTTGTTTGTTGCTTTTTGCGCTGATTTTGTTTTTTCAATTTTTCAAAAACCTGTCCATTACTATGGATGAAAAGCGCGTCAATTTTGCTTTCATTGCGTTAGCTTTTGCTTTCATTGTTTTTAATGTCGCTCTTTTTTTAGCAATAGTTCAGGATTACCAGTTCGATTTTAAGAATGATCAGTTTAAATTAATTTACAGAGTAGGACCATTAAAATATGGGGTTTGGGAAAAGCTGGACAGCATAGATTATGTTTCAGTTTTTCAAATAAAAGAGGGCACCTTTGAGGTTAATTTATGGTACAACACCAATCAAAATGTCAACTTCAAGACCTATGATAATTTTGAAATGGCGTTAAAGGTGGGTAAAGTACTGGCGCGTAAATTGTTCATTAATGTCCTTGATGCAAGCAATCCCCACAACACTAAATGGATCGAGTTATAAGGAATTCGATTTTCAACCTTATGGTGTTCGTTCATCATTAATTTGGTACCTTAGCTTGCTTAACTTCTTAAGCCGTAAGCGATATGGGGATTTCTAAGGACCAATCGATAGTTTATAGTGAACCGGGAAAATTTGAAGAGACTCGGTTCGAAAAAATTCACAATGTTATATTTGGTTCTTCTGCTGAAGCATCCGTTTTGGTGGCTCAAGAGATAGCTCAATTAATTCAGGACAAGAGAGAATTAAACCTCCCCTGTGTGCTGGGTTTGGCTACGGGTTCATCTCCTATCAAAGTATATGAGGAACTGGTTCGCCTTCACAAAGAAGAAGGGCTAAGTTTTTCCAATGTAGTTACTTTCAATTTGGATGAGTATTTAGGAATGGACCGAAGTAATATTCAAAGTTACTACCATTTCATGCACGAACATCTCTTCAATCATGTGGACATCCCTGCTTCAAAGGTCAACATTCCCAATGGCATGGTTCCCTTAGATGAAGTTCGTAGTTATTGTCTAGCATACGAAGCAAAGATCAAAGAATTAGGGGGTCTGGACTTTCAATTGTTAGGAATAGGTCGTACGGGACATATTGGTTTCAATGAGCCTGGATCTCATGTCAATTCTGGCACACGTGTTATTACGCTCAATCATGTTACTCGCGTGGATGCGGCGCCTGCTTTTTTGGGGATTGACAATGTTCCTAGAAAAGCAATTACCATGGGTATTGGAACCGCATTGAATGCAAAGAGAATTGTGCTATTAGGTTGGGGTGGCAATAAGGCGAATATCTTACAAAAAACGATAGAAGGGGAGGTCACTTCTAACGTACCAGCTACCTATCTTCAAGAACACACCAACACAACCTTTGTAATAGATACAGCTGCATCGGCAGCACTCACTGCTATAAAAACCCCTTGGCTAGTAACAACTTTTAACTGGGAGGAATCGCTCAAACTTAAGGCCGTCGTTTGGCTAAGTGAATTACTGAAGAAGTCTGTTTTAAAACTAACCAACACCGATTATACTGGCCATGGATTGGCCGAATTATTAGCAGAAGAAGGTACTGCCTACGATCTGAATATTAAAATGTTTAATAGGTTACAGCATACCATTACAGGTTGGCCAGGAGGAAAACCAGATGCCGATGATTCACATAGACCGGAAAGAAGTAACCCTTCTAAGAAAAGGGTGATTATCCTAAGTCCCCATCCCGATGACGATGTCATTTCTATGGGAGGGACGCTGGAAAGATTGGTGGAACAAGGCCATGAAGTTCATGTGGCCTATCAAACTTCAGGAAATATCGCCGTATCCGACGATGAAGCTTGGAAATTTGCAAAAACAGCACTCGGACTCACACCAAATTCGGCCGAAATGGAACAGATTCTGGAATCTCTTAGACGAAAAAAGGAAAACGAGATCGATGTAATGGAGGTGCGAAAATTAAAGGGACTCATTAGAAGAAACGAATCGTATTTAGCAACAAAATATCTAGGATTGAAGTCAGAGAACGTCCACTTTTTGGATATGCCCTTTTATGAAACAGGGACGGTTAAGAAAAACAATTTAACGGAAGCAGACATCCAAATATTGCAACAGCTAGTCCAGGATGTTAAACCACATCAGATATATGCAGCGGGAGATTTGGCCGATCCACACGGTACTCATAAGGTTTGTTTGGACGCCTTATTTGCAGTGCTAGAATCGTTGAGAAATAAAGATTATATGAAGGACTGTTGGGTGTGGCTCTATCGGGGCGCTTGGCAAGAATGGGAGCCCTACGAAATTGAAATGGCAGTTCCCATGAGCCCGGATCAAGTATTGAAAAAGCGACATGCTATATTTTACCACCAATCTCAAAAGGATGGGGTGATGTTTCAAGGAGATGACTCTCGAGAATTTTGGGTACGGGTAGAAGATAGAAATAGACTAACGGCAACTAAATATAATGAATTGGGCTTGGCCGATTATGCCGCTATTGAGGCTTTTAAGCGATACTTTTTTTAGTGATTAACCCAGTCGAATGAGCTCCCAGTCATGTCCACCGGATTGGTAGCGAGAAAGCAATTTAAATCCGACAGCATAATGTGCTTCTAAGGAGCGTATGTTTTGGGTGTCTACCTCGGTAATAATGCAATTAAATTCCAGTTGAATTTCTTCTAGCATATAACTATATAGCCTTCTGAAAATACCTTTTCGTCGGTATGTTTTGTCCACACATACTTGCCCCATGGCAATAAATTTTTCGTTGCGGTCAAGAACCCGATTTATTTCAGTAAACATGGGCTTTAGAACCTCAATTTCATCACCAAATTTTGGATGCATGCAAAGTGTATATCCTACTACTTTTTCATCATCTGTAGCGATAATGTGAGGACAAACCTCGTTCATTCGATGCAAAATATTGAAATCATGATGCACCGTAACAAAGCCCTCCTTTTTTTTAATTTCTTCGGAAACAATTGAAGGCAAATTATCATGTTGAAGTTGTAATATTTGCTCCAATTCATCTTTTAGAGATGCCCTTTTATAGCTAATCATGGGTTAGGTTTATCTAAAGATACTTAAATTTGATATGTGAAGCAACTGCCTAAAAAGCTCCAAGGAAAATTAGAAGACCGTGTGTCAAATAATGCGATGCGCTCTTTGGATTCAAGCTCTAATTTGGTCGATTTTTCCTCTAATGATTATTTGGGGTTTAGCGCTTCGGTAATAATTTTTGACAAGGCAGCCGCTATCCTGAAAGAGCACAAATTAGAAAAGAACGGAGCAACAGGTTCGCGATTACTAAGCGGCAATCATCCCCTATATACCTTGACTGAATCGGCTATTGCCAATTTTCATAATACACCAGATGCGCTTATATTCACCAGTGGTTATGACGCTAATATTGGCTTTTTTGGCAGTGTTCCTCAAAGGGGAGACCTTATTTTTTATGACGAATTGTGCCACGCGTCTATCCGTGATGGGATACAATTGAGCTCGGCGAAGTCGTATAAATACAAGCACGATGATTTGGGTGATCTAATAGCCATGGCAAAGCGAATGCAGCCATATAATGACGAAGTGTATGTAGTGACAGAGTCTGTGTTCTCCATGGACGGAGATACTCCAGAATTGAAGGCATTGGCAGATTTTTGCACACAGCGAGGTTTCCTTTTAGTGGTGGATGAAGCACATGGTGTTGGGGTTTTTGGTGAAAGAGGAGCGGGAAAAATTCAAGAACTAGAACTTGAGCAAGCCGTTTTTGCTCGGATAGTGACTTTTGGAAAGGCTATGGGGTGTCATGGAGCCGCTGTATTGGGTTCCAAAGCATTGAAGGAGTATTTGGTGAACTTCGCACGTAGCTTTATATACACCACTGGACTTCCTCCTCATTCAGTGGCGACCATTTGGGCGGCCTACGCTCATCTTTCGAATGATGCTGACTCCGTCAAAACTGTTAATCGTAATATAGAGATATTACGATTATATATTCAGAAATATCAATTGAAAAATTATTTTGTGGCGAGCAACTCCGCCATACATTGCTGCATACTGCCAGGGAATGGTGTTGTAAAGGCCATTTCAGAAAAACTAAAAGAAAACGGGTTTGATGTGAAGGCAATTCTCTCGCCAACAGTACCCTTGGGGCAGGAAAGATTGCGACTGTGTGTACATAGTTTTAATACGGAGGGTGAGATCAAAAATCTTGTGGAACTATTGGTTACTTTTGTCGAATGAGCAATACCTTCGTCACAGTCGCCAAATTTACCTATTCCTCCGAAGCACTTATTATTAAAGGAAAACTCGAATCGGAAGGGATTGAAGTTTTTATGGCAGACAGCTTGACCATTGATATTGATCCTTTGGTAAGTAATGCCTTGGGTGGAGTCCGACTAAAAGTTCTGGCTCAAGAAGAAGAAAGAGCTACCGAAATATTGACCTCCATAAAAGAATACTCTGTCGATGAAAAAGGGGAAGATATTCATTGCCCTAATTGTGATAGTACGAAAATTCACTTCTTTACACATGTTACAGGTTTTAAGTCATTAACAGCATTTCTGGTTGGGTTTTTCTTCGGAATGCTTCCATTTTACACGAGATACGATTACACCTGTGAAGACTGTAAAACAAAATTCAAGACAGATGAATAATACCTACTTCATAACTGGAAGTTCTACGGAGGTGGGCAAAACCGTTGCTGCTGCCATCATTACCGAAGCACTTTTGGCGGATTATTGGAAGCCTATTCAGGCGGGGGAGTTGGAGAATACAGACACCCATAAAGTAGCACGTTTGGTGAGCAATAATAAAACGAAACTCCTGGAAAGCGCTTTCAACTTAACTGGATTTATGAGTCCGCATGCAGCTGCCGAAATTGATAAGGTGGTTATTTCAGCAAAAAAAATAAAGCGTCCCGTGACCAAGAATAATTTGGTGATCGAAGGAGCCGGAGGACTTTTAGTGCCTATAAATGATACAGAAACTATAGCGGATCTAATTAAGCCAACTGACAAGGTAATTGTAGTATCGCGTCATTATTTAGGGAGTATCAATCATACATTGTTAACTATTGAGGCCTTGAAGCAACGAAAGTTGAATGTCTTCGGAATTCTTTTTAGTGGTGATCCAAACCCTGCAACGGAGCAAATTATTGAGAAAATGAGCGGAGCTTTTATCTTGGGCCGCATTGAAGAAGAGCCTTATTTTGATCAAAATGTGGTCAAGGAATATGCTGAAAAATTCAAGGAAATATTTGAAGAGAGATTGTCTAAATGAGTCTACAAGAAAGAGATAGTAAACATATTTGGCATCCTTTGACCCAGCATCAAACGGCCAAGGAGCCTATTGCGATCGTCAAGGCGAAAGGGGCCTCGCTCTGGGATGAAAATGGGAATGAATATATTGATGGAATTGCCTCTTGGTATACCGCCATGTATGGACATTGTAATGATTATATCATTGATAAGGTAAGTGTGCAAATGCGGCAATTGGATCAGGTGGTTTTTACCGGATTTACACATGAACCTGCCGTACAATTATCGGAGAAATTGATGGCAATCCTGCCAAGTAAACAGCAAAAGATATTCTTCAATGACAACGGTTCGACAGCCGTTGAAGCCGGAATTAAAATGGCCTTGCAGTATCATTTTAACAAAGAAACAAAGAGAGATACTTTGATCGCCTTCAAAGAAGGATTTCACGGAGATACGTTCGGAGCTATGAGTGCGTCAGATCTATCTATATACAATGGACCTTTTGAAGATTTTTTTCTGAAGGTAGAGCGCATTCCAACTCCGCAAGCCAATAATTTAGAAGAGGTGTATAAGCTACTTGAAGGGCTTATATCTCAAAATAATTGCGCTGCTTTTGTTTATGAACCTTTGGTTCAAGGTGCGGCAGGAATGAAATTTCATAACTCGGAAGGTCTCCATGAGATTCTGAAACTTTGCCAAGACAATGATATCCTCTGTATTGCCGATGAAGTAATGACTGGTTTTGGTAAAACCGGCACCCATTTTGCGTCTTTACAATTGGAAACACAACCAGACATTATATGTTTGAGCAAGGCCCTTACCGCCGGAATGCTTCCCATGAGTATTACGAGTTGTACTCAAGCCGTTTTCGACGCCTTTTTGGATGAGCGGACCTCTAAAGGATTTTTTCACGCCCACACCTATAGTGCCAATCCGTTGGGCTGTGCTGCGGCTATTGCAGGGATAGAGCTATTACTTTCGGAAGAAATTCAGAATGATATTCAGAGAATTGAACGGGCCCATGCCTTGTTTTTAGAAAAGCTGAAAAACCACCCTAAAGTTGCAAGCATTCGAACCATGGGTGTGATTTTTGCCTTAGAATTAGCTGTAGAAATGGACCGATATGGTGATTTGAGGAACCAACTATTTCAGCATTTTATGGAACAGGGTGTCTTCCTAAGACCTTTAGGCAATACCATCTATATATTACCACCCTTTGTAACTAGTGATGCGCAGTTGCAGAAAATCTACGGTGCTATCGAAGCCAGTTTATCACTGATCTAACAATGGAGCAGTCTCCAATAAATCGATAATCTCTCGGCTATCTTTAATGTGAACTTCCATTGTTTGATAGGTCCATGAATCATTAATGCCTTCTCCAACAACATAAATAGTCGCCTCACCGCTAGGTCCTTTTATAGGGATAGTTAGTTCTGCGCTTTTCACTCCATTACTTATATTCAAACTTCCGCTGTTCATTCCGTTGGTTTCTATGGGTTCGCCTAGTAATTCAATGAGTGCCTCATTATTTGTGGCTGCTTCCATAGAATCCTGATAGGCTTGAGAGTCGGTCATCATGGAAGTTATGCCAAAGAATATACTTCCAAAAAACACGACCATTAGTATAATTATTAAGAGACAACCGCCTGTTGGCACTGCCCACTTCCAGTTTCTACCAAACCACCCTTTTCTTTCTTCTATTTCTTCCATTTACTTTTTATTACTTGTTTGACTATTCGTTGGTTATTAGATTTAATTGTTACAAAATACATTCCACTGCTGTACTCATTAAATGACAATGTAATGTTATTTTGTTCTTGATTAAACGTGGTTCTTGTTTCCAAAAGACGCCCGTTAATGTCATATATTTCTATAGCAGATATAGGCATATTTTTTCTGTTTTCTATCGTCACTATGTCCTTTGTAGGAATTGGGGAAACGATAAAATTATTTTGCTGTGTTTGATCCTCAATAGCTAAAAACGAACCTGAACAACCAATAATCTGGCAGAGCGTTGTATTGCCAAATTCGTCCGTTACCGTCAGGATAATGTTTACTGTTTCTCCATATGGAATAAGTGTCCCGGAAACTGGATATTGTGTAATGGTAAAGGAGGAACTGCAACTACTCACCACCTGGATTGTTCCTGTGTAATCATCGACAAGTGCACCATTCGAACCATTTGGGTCGGGGGTGTTTAGGAATCGAAAAACCTGACAATTTCTAACCGAAAAATCACTAACCACATTTATGGTAGATTGATAGTTAACGGGAATGCCATTTTCAATGACTGTAATATCCACCGTTTGTTCACCCAAATCATTACAGGTAAATTGGGTTGTACTTAAAGTGGCATCTGGAATTTCGTCTTCAATAAAGAGAAAATCAGCGACCGAATAATTGTTTGCAAGTACAGTTATTTCTTGTGTTACCAGATTAATAGCATAAATCTCACTACAGTTACTTGAATAACTACCCACTAGCATCATATCATTCCCTATGTATTCAATAGCGTTGGCGAAACAACCACTTACAGGAGGGAATTCAAATAGTATTTCCAGTACTGCCGTTTCAATATCTATGGCAACAAAGGATAAATTATTGCTTAAATATCTGGTAGTGCCAATTAATCGATGATTCTCGAAGTCGTAGGTAAAACCTGAATCTTCTACGTTTCCAAAACTATCTGTTAAAAAAGTTCTAATATTAGAATGTAGATCAAAGGTAGAAACCCCATTGGAAGAATCGTAATTGGATTCGTAAAGAATGCCATCTCTGTCAAAACTAAAGAGAATGGGGATATCGAAAGAAAAATTGCACTCATTTTTACTACCCCAAATGGAACCCATAGTTACTTCAATTTCACAGTCACTGACATTCATATATGAAGAAAAACTATCACAACAGTCAATAAGAGTCCCGCTCATATATTCTTTTTTGCTGATGGGATTGCGGTCATGCGAATAGTAAAAAGAGAGGTGCAAGCATAGTTCGTCAACGTCATCGATAAAATCCAGAGTTTGGGCCTCCTGATCATAATGAAATTGAAGGAAATTATTACCGGACTCGGGCGCCCAAAGTGTTCCAGTTGTATTCACCAAAACATCTTCCGGAGTAAGTGTTGCTAACCCATTCTCATCCAACTGAAGGGTCATATCTTGCGCAGCGTAATTTTGGGCATGTCCCTGAAAAAAAAACAGCGCAAACAAAAATAATAGGATGAATCTCATCGCTTCCTTTACCTCTAAGATAATAAATATTAAACTTGAACACATAATTCGAGTTTCAAGACCTTATAATCGCTATAAGTTATCTTATTTTTGCTCCAAAATTTAGCATTGCAAACACCTATTTCCATTTCTGGAATCGCTTCGGTTTCTGCCTTAGGGATTTCTTCGGCCACTATCTGGCAACGTTATTTAGACGGTCAAGCGCTGTTCAGTAAAAAGAAGATAGATAGTAACGAAATTTTGGGCGCTTTTGTTTCTTCGGAAGGGGACGAAGCTTTAATAAAGCTGAGGCACTCCAATACTTCATACAAGAATCTGGATCGGTCTGTTTTATTGGCGATGTTGGCAGCTAAGAATTCATTTGACAGTCAGATATTTCCGAAGAAAAACATAGGAATTAATATCGGTTCTTCTCGTGGAGCGACGGAATTATTTGAAAAATACCATGCTCAATATCAAAAGACAGGAAAGGTTTCTCCTTATGCATCTCCAACAACAACACTCGGGAATATTTCTTCTTGGGTAGGGCAGGAGTTAGGAGTTAACGGAGTGCAAATTGGACATTCGGTAACTTGTTCAACAGCGATGCATGCGTTGCTTAATGGAATTGCGTGGCTACAGGCCCATATGGCCGATGCTTTTGTAGTAGGTGGAAGTGAAGCCGCCTTAACGCCGTTTACAGTAGCTCAAATGCAAGCGCTCAAGTTGTATTCGAGAGGAACGGAACTTTCTACTTGTGAATCCATGCGTTTCGATAAGAAAGAGAACACCATGATTCTCGGAGAAGGAGCCGTCGTTGCAGTATTGGAGCGAAACACGTCAGATCGTACACTGGCTCTAGTACTTGGATATGGATTTGCTTCTGAAAAATTAAAACACAATAGTTCTATTTCGGAAAATGCGACCTGCTTTCAAGAGTCCATGAAAATGGCATTGCAAAATGCAGCGCTGATATCAGTAGACGTCATCATTATGCATGCTCCTGGAACGGTGAAAGGGGATAAGGCGGAGAAAAATGCTCTCGATGCTGTTTTTGAAGACGAACTTCCGTTGTTAACCTCCAATAAATGGCTAATTGGACATACCTTTGGAGCTTCAGGAATGATGAGTTTGGAATTCGCTGTTCTCATGTTACAACACAATACATTTATTGAAAATCCATTTTTCAGTAATACTATAAATGCTCCGAAAGAGATGAAAACCATTATGATTAACGCCGTTGGTTTTGGCGGAAATGCGGTGTCCATAATAGTTGGAAAAGCCCAGTAGAAGTACTATTAACTGATTTTTTTAAACTGAATTCCGTAACATTTTGCAGTCAATTGAGACTAATATTAAACTTAAGTGTCCTGCTTTGAAGTTTCAGTAAGAATGAGATGTCGACCATCATTCTATTTCAAGGACAACCGAAGTGAATTCACAATTCTTTTTTAACGACCCGACCGTACTCTAAAACGGAAATCACAAGTTAGCTGTTTGCATACGTCAAATGTTAGTATCCTTGTGACAAATTACTAGGGATTACCGTCCGTTGGATTTAAAAAGTTAGTATATTTCTTAACACTAAAAATCGAACACTATGGAACAATGGTTTGCTGAATTAGGCACTTTTGAAAAAGTGTATTGGGTTACTGCTTTAATTTCTTCTTTACTATTTATTATTTTAATGGTGATGACCCTAATGGGTGGTGAAGTTGATGATTTGGGTGACGTGGACGCCGATATAGATGGCGACACCGGCATCGGATTTCAATTTTTGTCCTTCAAAAACTTGATGGGTTTCTTTACCATCTTTGGATGGTCTGGAATTGCTTGTATCAACGCAGGTTATTCAACAGGTGTCACGCTTGCAGTTTCTATTGGTTGTGGGTTATTAATGATGGCCGTTATGGCCACACTTTTCTATTATTTGAGCAAGTTAACCAGTAGCGGTACGCTCAAGTTAAAGAATGCCTTACACAACATAGGAGAGGTTTATCTTACCATTGGAGCAAATCGATCTAGCATTGGAAAAGTTCAGATTAAGGTCCAAGGAGGCTTGCGCGAATTGGATGCTTTGACCGATGAGAATGAAGAATTGAAACAGGGAGACGTTATCTCGGTAACGGAGGTAACTGATAACGGAATATTAATTGTAAACAAACACACTAGCTAATATGAATACACTACCACTACAAATGGAAGCCTTTGCAGGCGTTATTGCGATTGGATTCGGAATTTTATTTCTCTTTATTATTCTTGTCACCTTTATCCGAAGGTACAAAAGATGTCCTTCGGATAGGATCCTCGTGGTCTACGGAAAGGTAGGAAGCGGAAACTCAGCGCGATGTATACATGGTGGAGCAGCCTTTATCTGGCCGGTTATCCAAGACTACCAGTTTCTGGATCTAACACCCATCTCTATTGAGGTAAATCTCATAAATGCTTTGAGTAAGCAAAACATTCGTGTGAATGTTCCTTCTCGATTTACGATTGGAGTTTCTACAGAGCCTGGAATCATGCAAAATGCTGCTGAACGTCTTTTAGGATTAGGTCAGCAAGAGATTCAAGATTTGGCGATGGAAATTATCTTTGGTCAATTACGTTTGGTGGTTGCATCTATGGATATTGAAGAAATCAACTCGGATCGTGATAAGTTTTTAAGCAAAATTGCTAACAGTGTTGAATCAGAACTGAAGAAGGTTGGTTTAAAATTAATCAACGTAAACATCACAGATATCGTTGACGAGTCTGGGTACATCGAAGCCTTAGGTAAAGAAGCTGCTGCTCACGCTATCAACGCGGCTCGTAAGAGTGTTGCAGAGAAGAATAGAGATGGTTCTATTGGTGAGGCCAATGCCGTGCAGGACGAACGTACTCAGGTAGCCGCGGCAAATGCAAAAGCGGTAGAAGGAGAAAACTTAGCGAAAATTGAAGTTGCGAACTCCGATTCGCTACGTCGTCAAAGAGAAGCGGAAGCCGAACGTATTGCAATTGCTTCAGAAAAAGTACAGACAGCAAAAGCGTTGGAGGAATCTTACATTGCTGAACAAGCGGCGGAAATCACCCGTGCAGAGAGAGAGCGCAGTACTCAATTGGCCGATGTAATTGTGCCTGCTGAAATCGACAAGAAAAAAGTTGAAATTAACGCAGAAGCAGAAGCAGAACAAATTAGGAGATTGGCGAAAGGTGAGGCCGATGCGATTTTATTTAAAGCGCAGGCGGAAGCACAAGGTATCTTTGAAGTATTGACAAAGCAAGCAGAAGGTTTGGATAAAATCGTTCAAGCTGCAGGGAACAATCCGCAGGACGCGGCCCTACTTATCATTGCTGATAAATTACCGGAATTGGTGAAGTTACAGGCGGAAGCTATTAAGAATATAAAAATTGATAAAGTGACTGTTTGGGATAATGGTGGTGGTGGAAAAGATGGAAAAACGGCCACTTCTAATTTTATCTCAGGAATGTACAAATCAGTGCCGCCACTTCAGGAGATGTTCAATATGGCTGGGATGCAATTACCCGACTATTTGAAAGGAAAAGAAATTGGTGAAGCAAAGGACATTTCAGAAGAAGAATAGTAAATTTGTAACACATCTTAGAAGATCAAAACCTGCGAGCATTTAACCCTGCTCGTAGGTTTTAACCGTTTAAAAAACTAACGAATGAGCAGTATAAAGCACGATTGGACCAAGGAGCAAATCCTAGAAATTTACAGTAAGCCAATGATGGAATTGCTGTATGAGGCGGCCACCGTGCATCGTCAATATCACAATCCTAATGAGGTGCAAGTTTCCACTTTGCTTTCTATTAAAACAGGGGGTTGCCCAGAAGATTGTGGCTATTGTCCACAGGCAGCAAGATATCACACAGACATTGAAGGAAATGATTTGATGACCGTTCCTCATGTGAAAGCTCAGGCGCTAAGAGCCAAAGCTTCGGGAAGCTCTCGCGTATGCATGGGTGCAGCCTGGAGAAATGTGAAAGACGGGGAAGAGTTTGATCAGGTGTTAGAAATGGTGCGAACCATTAACAAGTTGGACATGGAGGTATGCTGTACCTTGGGAATGATCACTGAAAATCAGGCCCAACGTCTAGCCGAGGCAGGGTTATACGCCTACAATCATAACTTGGACACTAGTGAAGACTACTATAAAGATGTGATATCCACAAGAGCTTTCCAGGACCGATTGGATACCATAGACAATGTGCGTAAAACAAACGTAACTGTTTGTAGCGGAGGTATTATTGGAATGGGTGAGGCGGTTGAAGATCGCGCAGGAATGTTAGTCGCTTTGGCTTCATTAAACCCCCAGCCAGAATCTACGCCTATTAACGCATTAGTGGCAGTAGAAGGAACCCCTATGGAGGACATCGAGCCTATCTCTATCTGGGAAATGATTCGAATGGTAGCGACCACTCGTATCGTTATGCCACAAACACAAGTGCGATTGTCGGCTGGTAGAACAGAGATGAGCCGTGAAGGACAGGCCATGTGCTTTTTTGCAGGAGCCAATTCTATTTTTGCAGGTGATAAATTGTTAACGACTCCGAACCCAGATGTCAATGATGACATGGAAATGTTTAAAATGCTCGGGCTACAACCTATGAAGCCTTTCGTTAAAAAAGCGCAACCGGATACCGTAGAGGCTACAGATTCAGAATTTGTGACCATGGGAGAAAAACCAAAGTGGACGCGTCCTGGACATAAAATTGAACGAAATGAAGAGGCAAGAACCAAATCAGTTTCTAAATAGATTTATTGAATTGTTGAGACTTCTCCTTTGTACCATACTCGTCTTGATTCTGAACGTTTCCTGTTCATCCGAAGAGGAAAACCCTTGCAAGATCCCAACGGAAGCAGCTATCGGAACAATCGATGAAAATTTTGCTTTTCTTTTTTGGGCCCAGGCAAGTGATGCAGTAACACGGATTGATGTTGGACCAGCGGGTTATAATCCACCAGAGAACTTTCAATCGATAATTTTTGGTAATTTTATTGTATTGGGTCCATTGCGGCCCAGTAGTAGTTATGACGCATACTTACGGAGTAATTGTGGATTAGGAGAGAAAAGCGAGACAATAGGTCCGATCAGCTTTACCACTTTAGATTTTGGACAAGGATGTACGCAACCCAACACTATCGTCGTTGATATTATTTCTGAAACAACGGTAGAGATTTCTTGGAAAGGACTCGACGAGACACTTTGGGAAATCGCTATTGGTGAACATGGATTTCTTGCCGGCGAGGACAATTGGAAAGAATCAACGGAGCTATCCTATTTATTCGATGAAGTTGTACCTGACCTATCCTACGATGTATACGTTCGTGCTAAATGTGGGACTTTTAGCTTTAGTAGCAGTGCCACGCTCATAAATCAAGTTTTGATTCCCGAGTAACATTTAACCTTTTTTCTTCGGAATAGATTCCGTTTTTAACTATCCATACAATTTTTGGACAAAATTACTCGTTTTAAGATTCTGCCGAACATTACTTAATCTAAAATCCTGTACTATGAAAAAACTGCTCTGGTTAGCAGCTGCTTGTGCATTTTTGTTTGGCTGTTCTAAAAACGACGATGCTACCAACCGAAACTGCTCAAAGCCCGAAAACATTTCCATTGATCAAATTAACAGTGCTTCCGTTTTCTTTAGTTGGGAAACGGGAGGGGAGTCTGCCTTCGAAATTGAATATGGCGAACGAGGCTTTTCACTGGGTAGCGGTTCCGTTATTCAAACCTCCCAACGTGAGTATTTGATCGATGGTTTATTGCCTTTGACCAATTATGAGATTTTCCTGCGTTCCAATTGCGGGAGCGACGGGTTCAGTAGCTATATCTCTGCTCTTTTTACAACTCTGGAAACTGTTGATTTATGTAATACACCTACCAATTTGGCCTTGGTTTCGGTGAGCTCAAGTACCATTGAACTCACATGGGACGAGAATAATGAAACAGCTTGGGAAGTGGAGTATGGAGCGGTAGGTTTTCCAGTAGGTACTGGAACTGTAGTCCCAACTTCGCAAAGTAACTTCGAAATAGCTGGCTTACTTCCATCTTCGACCTACGAAATATATGCTCGAGCCAATTGCGGTGTTGATGGGTACAGTGGATATTCAGATCAATTGGTAGTAACAACCGATGGACAATAAATAATTATCAGAATGGAAGGCGGTTTAATGCCCCCGTCTTTCATTCTTTAACAGGAAGTTATTTTAAAGTTTCGTAATTTCGTATGACTTTATGGGCATATGCAATTAAAACAAATAGACAGAGTTTCATCCATTACCAAGGAGGATTTCCTAAAAAATTATTTCAAACCGCAGCAACCAGTGATTATTGAGCGGTTTGTGGATGATTGGCCTGCCATGAATAAATGGAGTTTGGATTATATGGCCGACGTCGCTAAGGACATTACCGTGCCCTTATACGATGATAGACCTGTCCGTCATGATGAAGGTTTTAATCAGGCGCATGCTGAAATGAAAATGTGCGAATACGTAGATTTGTTGAAGCGAGAACCTACTCAATATCGTATTTTTCTATGGAATATTTTGAGAGAGATACCCCAACTTCAAAAGGACTTTAGCTATCCCGATTTTGGCTTAAAGCTATTGAAAGGATTACCCATGCTTTTCTTTGGGGGTGAGGATAGTCACACTTTTATGCATTACGATATTGACCTTGCCAATATTTTTCATTTTCAATTTGAAGGCAAGAAAAATGTCATTCTTTTTGATCAATCACAGAATGACTATTTGTATAAAATTCCACATTCACTCATTGTCCGTGAAGACATTGATTTCGCCAATCCAGACTACGACAAATGGCCAGCATTGAAAAAAGCAAAAGGCTTTATCGGCGATTTAGAGCACGGGAATGTGTTGTATATGCCGGAGGGCTATTGGCATTATATGCGTTATGTTACACCTGGATTCTCTATGAGTTTGCGTGCTATTCCGAGAAACCCTAAAAACTTGGGAAAAGCGGTTTACAATATTGTTTTTATGCGGAATTTCGACAGTTTAATGCGAAAATTAAAAGGGCAGGCTTGGATTGACGCCAAGAATGAAAGGGCGATTAAGCGAACTCATCAAAGGCTTGGGATACAATAGGCCATCATTTTTTGACAATTTTTTTTGTTTGCCTTCCCATGTCGTTTTCAATGGTCACAAAGTAGATTCCCTTTGATAGCCGAGCTAAATTAATTCCACCCGACGAATAACGTCCCTGTAACAATTTATCTCCGCCAACTCCATAAATTTTATACGATGTGTTTATATCGATTTCTCCTTTCAAAAAAACTGAGTCGTTAGTAGGATTAGGATAAAGTTTAAAAGACCCAATTCTGGACTCCTCGAAACTGAGGCTGGGATCATTAAGCACCCAGATTATACCAGTACCTCCCTCAGTGAAGTAAAGATTATCTTCAGAGATGGCCATGCCAAAGATACCCCCTTTAAAATTCGATACTATTTCTTCCTGCGGACGAGGAATTTTTGTGCTTTCTAAATCCAAGCGTACAATTTTTGACTCATTCCCACCTGTGGCGATTCCTAGAAAAAGATACTTTCCATGTAGCAGAGATGATTGAATGGTTTGTTCACTAACGGTTGCTATATATTCGCGCTCAGGATTGGGATCACTAGCATCAATTTTATAAACAGCACTATTATTATTAATTAAATCGGGGCTTCCAAAGTAAATATAGCCATCGTATACAATTGGGGCTCTAACACCTCCATCTGGATCGACGTAAATTAATTCAGCGCTAGAGGGTCCAACGTTTAAATCAATGGTATAGAGTCTTCCGCTTTCACCCTGAGCATCTGTGCCAGAATATAATAAGGTTGAATCTTCTATGTCTAGACCTTGAAAAAACTGAAAACTAGTATAAAATTCCGCATCCGTTGGGAAGGATTGATTGAGATCAATTTGATAGCAACCTGGTGCCACAAATGATGTAAAGATTCCAGTATAAATAACGTTGGTGCTTGGGTCATAATCCATCTTCAACGGTCCTTCTCCGGTCGCAAAATCGTTAGATACAATGGTAACACTAGTGGGGTCATTTAATGGTACTTTGGCCAAATAGCCACCAAAATAAGCGCCAACGTATAGTTCATCATCAATTATATGCAAATCTGTTGGACGATCTGGAGCAAATACATCGGTAAAAATGGTTTGCGAATAAGCTTTAGGCGCCAAAATAAGAAAGGAGAGTACTAAGATTAGTCTCATATTTTTTTTACTAAGGTATTAATTCAGTCAGTTTCTCCCAAATAAGATGTGATTCCCAACCACGATAGAGCAGGTAATCGGCGGTTTTCTTTTTTTTATTCTGAATGTTTTTTTCTGAATCAAGCTGTGCGAATCGTTTTTCTGCTAAAGCATGAAAGGTCTCAAAATACTCGTTATCGGGGATTTCTTTTAGTGCTAGTTTGAGGTTGTACTCTGATATATCTCTATATTTTAATTCTCTGATAATACGAGATTTACCCCATTTTTTGACTCTAAATTTCCCCCGAGCAAAGGCCTGTGCAAAGCGGGTTTCGTTAAGAAAATTGTGCTGGAGTAGGTGATGAATAATCTGATCTGCTGCTTCGGGGATCATTCTCATATCCCATAGTTTTTGACGCACCTCTTTATGGCAGCGCTCTTGATAGGCGCAATAGCCTTCTAAGCGGGCTTTAGCTTCAGTGACGGTATAAGTCGTGATAGGATCTTTCATTCCGTATAAAATTAATAAAAAGGTTTCTTCTAATGCAATCCATACCTACTCTTTTTTTCAGTTCTATGCTCGATGGCGATAATTAATTTTGATGTCATTTTTAATGTGAAAGTGTAAATCTTGCTGAGATTTTACATGTTGCTACACGAGGTTTAAATTATTTGGGTCTAAAAGAAATTAAGGGCTGTTAAATAGGATGTTATGATGAGGACTAAGATTTGTTGGAGTTATTTTGTTTTATATATGGAGTGAAACACTATTTGATGTTATTCTCGGAGGGTTCTATATTTAGATACAGGATCGAAATTAAAAAAGGTAGTAACTGTATATTTTATACATTAAAATAATTCATTATGAAAAAAATTATAATAAATGCCTTCATTCTTTTGTTTGGGACAACACAATTGGAGGCGCGGGTGATGATTTTATCAACACTAATGTCATTCAATCATCGGATGACGGAATTGTTTTTGGTGGAAGTTCCTTTTCCGATATGTCAGAAGATAAGTCAGAGGATTCGTTAGGAGATATTGACGTGTGGATTGTTAAATTATCTGGACCTCCAATTTTAGGAGTACAGGATGAAACGTTTGAGGCAAATGCAATAGCATACCCAAACCCAACTTATAACGAACTAAATGTAGTAGTAAAAGGATGCCGTTGTTTTAGAAATGAAATTGGTTAATTCTTTAGGTCGTGTATTGAAAATAATGAAAGGCAATGTAGATAGTTTGAACATGTCTATTTATCCAAAAGGTTTTTACTTCTTAACAATTCAAACAGAGAATGACGAGGTTGTAAAGAAGATAATTAAGTTGTAATAACATTAAGTTTGAAAGGGAAGAATAATGCCTTTTTTTAAGGGAATAGATGCATTCCAAAAAAAAACCCTCCAAAGCAAATGCCACGGAGGGTATAATAGGTTATTTAATTTTGCTACCATCTTTGTCAGTAAAGTGATATTCAAGATACGTGTAAGCGTCTCTAGGTTGAATAGTCACCCATTTTTTGTGCTCCATGAACCACTTGGTTCGCACAGATGGAAATCCTTTCGTTAAAAAGGC
>Ga0256847_1000016_pt1 | contig 121760 bp, 108 predicted proteins | sample TeddybearmetaG_FD_189099 | JGI IMG/M metagenome (GOLD analysis project Ga0256847, IMG submission 189099) | Hydrothermal vent microbial communities from East Pacific Rise, Pacific Ocean - Teddybear | ecosystem: Environmental > Aquatic > Marine > Hydrothermal vents | place: Pacific Ocean: East... | reverse complement strand
TTTTCTCATAGGACTCATCCGGATTTAAAATCTCAGTAATCAAATTATCAACATTCGTACTTCCAACATTTTCTGATGATTCTATATAAACGGTTAAAGTATCCGTGGTTTGATTGTTTATTTTCACATTTACTTTAATATCCTTACCATAAGTAATTGCTGTAAAAAATATTAGTATAATTGTCAATTTTTTTTTCATGTTATTAAATTTTAATTGTATAAATAGTCGGTAAGTTTTTAATTGCTTAACATTTCTGATCTATTCAAAATTATTTGATTCCGCATCTTAACGGCCTGTTTCTTAGTAAACATACATCGACAAGCAGAATAATCCATAAAGTTATTGTAGTTTGATTTTTCTCCCCGTTTTACTGCTCTGTTTTTTGGGGGGCATTCCCTTCTTTTCAAATCAGAACATCGACTTTGAGCTGGAGTATCATCAATCCAATCATCTCTCTTAAATCGTGTTTTGACCCAACTACAACTACCGATTCTGCCCCAGATATGATAAAGACCTAACCAGTGACCAGCCTCATGGGTCAGTACATGCGTATTTGTTCCAATCTCACGAAAATTTAAATTAATCCAATCTCCATTCAAGTTCGTAACATTACCCGTATTCCCGATGTATACATTTAAGTATTTTTTTGTGTTAATGGTATCGCTTACGCGATACATATATTTAGTACTCCTGGCGTGAAACTTTCTTATGATTCCTTTACTTCCCCCAACCTGTAATATAGTATCTGCAATATGAAACTCAATATTTGGGTTACCCATGATATTTACAAAATGAGGATCAACAAATGACCTATCATTAAGTCCCATGAAATCCAAGTTTAAATCTTTTAACTCGGCTAATATGGCATCATCAGAAATATTTTCTGAAGAATGGGGATATTTAGTTTTAGGTGTATAAACCCTATTGGAATGAATAACATGAAATATTACTGGAATTTTGATGGTGCGCCCATCGTCGGTTGATAATGGAGTTTGAGATTGCATATGAGTTGACAATAAAATAATCATCAAGAAAACCATTCTAACCATATCAATACGATTTAAGTTATAGAATATAATGACGTAAATACTGACAATAGATAAATCTTCTATCAGCCACGTATATAAATTATTAAAAATGAGGGGAGAATTACGAACAAGATACTAAGATTTTTAGTATAAGAAAAGCCTTATCTAAAAAATTAAAAGCATCCTCAGTTTTCCGAGAAGTCGAAAAGATTCTGAATATCAACACTTAAAGCCTTTGCAATAGAACGTAATGTTGTAGTAGTGGGATTAGTTCGCCCAGACTCAATCCGACGTAAAGAACCATCATCCATATCTAGCAAATCAGACAATTCCTTTTGCTTTAAGCCCTTTTCTTCTCTTAATACTACAATCCGTTCTCCTAGTTTTTTAACGAACTGTTTTTCCTCTTTAGTCATTGATTCTGGATCTTTTCTTACCAAAATCAAAATATGGTTTTAGGTATAAAAAATAGAGGGCATAAACGCCCTGTTTGTATTTAATGAATTATATTTGAGCTGGTAATAGGCTCAAAAACAATTGACATTAATACCTCTACGAGTCTATGAGGTTCAAATACATAATTATGAAAAAACTACATTATTTTCTTGCTTCAACTTTATTATTAATGACTGCCTGCTCAGAATCTACAGATGAATTAACAACAGAAAAGGCGAAAGAAATAATCTCCGCATATTACCCGAAGTACTGTTCAAATGAGAGAGGGGTAAAGACTATATATATCTATGGTGACGAAACTAATAGAAAGCAGAAACAATTTCTTTCTAGAATTCAAGAGGTCTTCTCAACTGCTGAAGCAACTGGATTGGCAACAATAAATGTAAGCGGTAATAATCCTACTACTTACAAGATAAACTTGAACGAAGTAGCCAAGAAAAAGTATGGAGATAAAATTCCACATACTGCTACCAATTTCGTTGAGATAATAGGTGTTTCTCAGAATGGCAAAGAAGCTATAGTGAAGTATAAATTAGAGTCGGTCAAAACTATATTTTTTAATCTTCAAAAGACCAGTGAAAAGCTTAAATGTTATGAAACTGCATGGGAACATAATGTAACCTTAGTTAGGTACGATACTGGCTGGCAGGTAAAATAGCTCAATGATAAATCCTCAATAATATTAGACAAAGATGATTTTGAATGATTCTGGTTGTTGTATTAAGTTAATTCCATTATTTCTTGTCAAATCAATTATAGACTGTCTTTGAATACATACAAGTCATAACGTAATCATTCTCGTCAGGGATAATTTGAGAAGACCTGGGACACCCTTTGCAACTGCTTTCATTACAAATTGTAACTTCAGTTGTCTTATTATTACTGTTTACGATTTCAGAACCATTCCAATTTAAACTATTATGCTCGTCATTATCATAAAATAAGGCGCACCTATAAATTCTCCCATCAGGAAAGACCATTACATTACCACTTAAATTTTCTCGTAGAACACATTTTTCATCATCTAAGTCATCTATCAGCTTATATTTTTCTTCGAATCGGATTTGAATTTTTATATCGTCTAGAATATCTTCAACATTACTTTTTAGAAGTAACCATTTTTTAATAGGTACGATTGAAGTTTTTGTAGCAAACCCGAGTTCATTTACATGATGAATGTTGATATACTTAAAATTAAGTTTATCCAACATCACAATTGTTTCAATTACTGTATCATAGTTCATATTAGAAACAGAGATAATCGCAGCACAAGAGTATCCATTTTCAAGAGAGAGAGTGATACTTTCCAAGATTGTTTTGAATGTTCCCTTTCCTCTAATTGATTCAAAAGAAACTTTATCAATACTATCTAAAGAAAAAACTATAATAGGTTTATTTGAAAAGCGATTGACTTTTACAATTTTTTGTAATGGCTTCATCCCATTTGTCACTAGTTTAATCTCAGAGTATTCAATTTCATTAGCTACCTCAATAATTCTTTCAATATGCTTATATAAAGTTGGCTCTCCTCCAAGGAGAGACAGGCTCTTTGCTCCTGAATTTCTCGAATGTTCTAGTAACTTTATAGCTGATTCTAGCTCAAATTCTATTTTACTACTTAAATTGTCGCCAACAAAACAATGTGCACATTTAAGGTTGCACTTATAATTTACATACAGATCTAAGTGGTTTCTACCTCCTAAAAATAATTTTTCGCTTATATTCATATATCGTTAAAATTAAATCCATAAAGTCCATAGTTTCCAACAATATAAATATCACCATTCTCTAGCCACAAAGAACTATGCAAATGTCCCTCGGTTATGTTCGAAGCTAATACTTTCTTCTCTTGTATATTTATTACGCTAAAAGTCCTGTCAAATGAAGTAATGAGAAGCTTTGTCGAGTCTTGATTAAAGCGACAACTAGAAATGTCTTTATCTTGTTTTGGCAAATAGATCAAATCTTTTTCCTTAATGTTTTCAATGGATATTAGGTCAATAATTATTGGATTTCCTGCCTTAGTTGATAGTGCTAAAAACCTTCCTTCTTTTGATATAGAAATGTCCCAAATAGCATCCTGAATACATATCGACTTTACACATTCAAAGTCAAAATCAGAAGAACATTTCCAAAATTTCAATTCACCAGTATCGGAAGCTGAAATAACATATTTAGTTTTTTTGTGAATTAAAGACATTGACGTAATAGCTCTTTGATGAAATTGGAAATGTGGTAAGTCAGCATTTTCCTTTTCAATATCTAATATTATCGCCTTACCATTGGTTAAGCCAACTAAAACAAAAATTTCATCCAATGACAACATACTTGTAATAGTAACTCCTTGGGAAAATAATAATTTTGGTTTGGGCACTTTTGTATTAATCAAATAAACCCCCCCATTTTCCAAACTAATAACGCAGGAATCTCCATGCTCAATGATAGAAGTTACTCTCGATTTGAAGTTATATTCTGGAATATCTAGATTGGTTTTTAGTGAATAAAATCTAAGAATAAAATCTCCTAGAGAATACGCTAAAACGTTCAACTTAGATAAATAACAAATTGATTGAATTGGATTCGAGTGGCCAAAAACGTTAGTTAATAAATCATTCTTTAGATCAAAAACTTTTATAACCGAATCTTCAGAAGCACTAATCATATTCTCCAAATATTCGGAATAATAACACCATCTTATTGTGTCGCCAGTATTATCAATCGTAACAGCTTTTTCTCTTGTTTGAAGATTGTATCGAATTAAGCCCCCTCCTTCACATCCAAACAATAAAAACTCTTCCGATTCTGATATTGAACAACATCTAATCTCTTTTCCTGCTACATTATCATTAATAATAAGTTCAAAAGAACTAGACGAGTTAGTATTCGATCTTTGATAGACTTTAAAGGATGAATCGGATGAAGTTGTTGCTAACAAATTTGAAGATTTGGATAAATCACAACCTAGAGCACGGCCTTTATGGTCATCTAGTATTTGAAGTTCTTGAATAGAATTTGAACTACCCAATAAGTCCCATAACTTCACCAAACCGTCTTCACCCGACGTGACAAGAAGGCATCCATCAGATGAAATTACCGAAGAACTAATTCTTCCTAAATGAGCATGAGATTTTTCTCCTAGAAGGATAAACTCCCTGTTCTTAAAGGACCAAATTTTAATTGAACCATCTTCAGAACTTGTAACGACAATGTCTCCCTTTGTATTACATGAAATTGAAAACACCCTAGTAGAATGCACATCTTTCTTCTGTGATATCTTTGAGAAATTTGATAAATCCCAAGAAATTATAGATCTATCACTTGAGCAAGAAAATATAATTTTACCATCTTCGGATCCACATACAGATCGGACTGGTCCAATATGACCATTTAAGGTCTTTATCTCAACAAAGTCTTGAGTAGAAAAAACTTTTAACGTAAAGTCATCACACGCCGAAACCATAAACCTTTGTTTTTCATTAACATAACAATCCATTATTCGATTCCAACCACTATTTAGTGCTATGTTCATTCAAAACTAATTTTAGATAAATCCCAAATTTTAGATGTCTTATCTAGTGCGCAGGTCACTAATAAGTTTTTCGCATCTGAAAAACTACAGCCCCAAACATATCTTGTATGTCCAATTAGAGTTTGAGAATTATACTCGTTGCCTGTGAGATCCCAAACTTTAATCTCCAAATCCTCAGAAACAGAATAAGCCCTTGTGCCATCACTAGAAATATCACAGCCCCAAACAGGCCCAGTATGACCTTCTAATGTTTTTCCTATTTGTTCCCCTGTGTGGAAATTCCAAAGTCTCAAATCTCTATCAATAGACGAGGAAATAATAATTCCATCTTTACTAATTGCACAACTCCAAACAGCAGCGTTATGCCCAATCAATTTTCTAATTGTTTTATACTTAGAAATATCTTTATCAAACTCCCAAATTCGTAATACTTTATCATGTCCAGCAGAAATAATATACTTCCCGTTTTCATAAAAGCAGCACCCTGTAACTGGAGCGTTATGAGCAGTCAAAGTATCTATAATCTCCAAAGTCTGAAGATCCCAAACTATCAAAGTGTTATCTTCTGAAGCCGTAACGCATCGTGTAAAATCACTATTGAAATCACAGCTCCATATAGAGCCTTTATGCCCCTCTATTTTTATTGGCTCACCTTGAATAATCAAATCATGGATATACAACTTGTAATCAGCCCCTGCACTAATTATCTTTTTTCCCTTTTCATAAATCTTACAACAGAAAACCCTGTTTTCATAATCCTCTAAAGTGTTCAATGGAATACCTGACTTGGCGTCCCAAATACGCACAGTTTTATCGTCACTCGCAGAGGCAATATATTTCCCAGATTGAGAAATAAAGCACCCATAAACTCTTCCTGTATGTCCTACAAGCGTTCGTACTAGTTCATCTCCAGGTGAATCTGGAAGAGATAGAATAGTATCGAAATAAGCAGTAGATTTATCATTATACCCAAGAGAATCAAAAACTCTAGTTTTCAAGCAAGAAAAAACTTGAGAAAAACCTAAACATTCATGTAGTAAATGACTTGTATTTGATATTCTTCTTATTAAGGTTTCACAATTTCTCTTTGTCTCCAAATCTAGGTCATCCACTCCAAGAATTAATTCCAAATCATTTTCGTAATCAATAGAAGACACATAGAGTATTTTTTTAGTGGCATAGGTAATATTCACTACCAACTTCTTCGCTGTTTCAACATCGCCAGCCTCAATTAGATGATAAATACAACTATCCAAAAAATAAATATTGTCATCGCCAAAAATATCAGAATTAGAAAAATCATATTGATTCAAAAAAAGACTATGATATTCCTTTGAATTTTTACCATATTCTTTCACGAAAAATTCAGTGAATATTTCACTCAAAATAATATGGGAATTCGGAGTAAATGACTCTCTTTCCTCTTCAATTAACCCTAAGTCCATTAAGCGTCCAATGAGTTTATCAATATCACATTTAATGCCCAAAGACTTAGCATAAGAAATCAGAGTTTTCCGATAAACAATTAAACCTCTATTAATTGTGGAGACTTCTCTAAATAGTTGAATCTCCTCTTCACTTAAATATTGCAGATTATCTTCGATTGTAACTTTAACAGCTACGGATCTGTTTTCTCCAGTTTCATCAAAAGCAACGATGCCATGCTCATCTAGTTTATTGTTAATTCTATTTATAATTAACTCAGTATTCGCCGATCTTTCGCATTGGTACAATAAACTTTTATTTACAAGATTTAATAACAAAGGCCAACCGCCTAATCGACTAGCTAATTTAAGTAGAGCATTTTTTGTTTTAGTATCGTCAGGCTCTAGTTCTATATCAAATGATAATAAGTCATAAGCTTGAGAATCTTTCAGTTTTCTAATTCTATAAAATTCACCTCTTTGCTTTGGAACAATAGAAGAATCCTTTGTTGTAATAACAATTTTTAAATTTTTATTCGATTCTGGAAGAACACGATAGTGGTCTGATTTACACAAATCGTCAACGATCAAAACAACTCTTTGTTTGTTAATGAGTCTCAATAAATACTCTATTGCAGTATCATTCCTTGAAGCATTACAAGGAGACGCCCCAGGTATGCTCTTCACATAGTTCTTTACTGCTTTATATATAGGGTTATCGCCAATTGTCAACCAAATAAAACCATCCCACTTATTGTCATCCTCTGAAGATGTAGATTCCGTTAGACCTAAAATTACTTTAGTAATTAATGTAGTTTTACCATTTCCTCCGCTTCCATGAACAACAATATGTTTATCATTTTTGAGGTCATTAATCTGGGTTAGGATATCCTCTTTAAATTTAGCTCTATCAATGTAATTATAAGGCAATTTACGAGCATGTAGCCTAAAATCTATATCATTATTTGGCATGCTTAAATTTTACTAATGAGAATTTTACCATTTGTACTATCGAGTTCTATCTCCGTTCCGTCTTCAATTTTGTTAATTGAATCTCCTATCCCTGAAATACAGGGGATATCTAATTCCCTTGAAATAATTGCCGCATGACTCAACATTCCCCCCAATTTCGTGACAATTCCTCCCGCCATTTTCATGATTGAAATAAAATCTGGGGTAGTCATATCACAAATGAGGATTTCTCCTCTTCTGAAATTATCGAAATCATTTTCATCTTTAATCAACCTCGCAACTCCTATAATTTTACCTTTGCTCACTGGGATGCCAGAAATCTCAACTACATTCTCCGATTGTTCACTTGTTTCTCTAATTAAAGAGTAGTCAAAAGATGACTCTAAGACTCGATTGAAATCAATAAACCACAATCCATATCGGTCAGTATATACAGTCTCAAAATACCCTGCTAAAAATCCTTGATAAAAATTACATCTCAATTTTGCACTCAATTCCAATTGTTGTTCTTCAAACAACTTCAAATAACTAAATACGTAAATCAAATGATTAGTTAAGTCCTGATTGGGACTAGATAGACCAATTTTATCAAAGTCATAGAAAAACTGAATAATTTCCGAATTACTTTCCAATCCTTGCGTTAGAATATGAGGAGCATCTTCTATTGCTTCTCCTGTAATTCCATTTTCATTTACCACAAAAATTGTTGACCAAGTTGGATTATCTACATGAGGAAGAATATATACCATTCTATTTTCATTCAAACTTTCTTTGGTCATCCAAATTTGGATTTCATCATACTTCTTACCTCTTAATCTCATGATTTTATCAGAGTCACTCCCTGGAATAACTCTAACTCCGAGATCAACTTGTGTAAGAGGTTTTTCTAATATTTTGAGGTCTGATTCATGATCAATTAACAAAAATTCCTTAACAGACATTTTTAACCCACTATTTATAGGGAAATTTATGAGACTATTCAATAAATTTAAACGTTCACCTTTGCTTTCATCTTCTTTAGAAAACGTTGCTTCTTCCTTCCCTTTTGCATCTAAAAACCATGTTGATAAAGATCCTTTTTTCATACTTCTAATTTGTAATAGGTCTAACTTGTAATATATAAATTATACCACCTTTAATGGCGAATTCAATATCTGCATCCCATTGAAATGTCTTTTCAATGGAAATTGCTTGTTCGTAAAGTAGGGGAATTATGTCACTCGAAAGTTCTTTCACAATATCGGAATTTTTAAGGGAATCACTGATATTTAATGGATTAAATTTTTTTTCTTCTCTATTAATAACATAAGTAAATGGAATAAGGTTCCCAGATACAACATCTTCTCCAAGTCCTTTCGCTATTTCTATAACAATATCATTTTCAGTAGTAATAGGGTTTCTTGTAAATATTACTCCTGAGAAATCAGAATCAATCATAACTTGAACTATAACGTTCATTTCTAAATTATTAAATGACAAATCTCTCGATCCTAAATACTCAATTACGGATTTTTTGAAAATTGACAACCAACATTGAACTACTTTTTCTGCAATACAATCTTCTTCAATATTTAGATAGGAGTCGAAAATTCCAGCAAAAGAAGAACTTGATGAATCTTCTAAATTTCCGCTACTTCTTACTGCAAATAGTTCATCATTCTCACAATCTAGTTCATCATTAATGGCCTGTTTTACATCTTTGGATGAAAGTATTTCAATTAAACGAAGTTTAGATTTTTCAATGTCATGAAGCATTTCATCAAAAATAACTTTCGACCCGTGAGATTGGATTAAATTGAGAAAAAAACTATTAGAAAAAACTATAAAATTAGGAACATTAAAGTAATTTTCATTTAATTTAACGAGATTTTTAGCTTTCCCTCCCATAAAATCAGTTGATTCATTTTTTTTATTTAATCTGTAAATCATAATTATGAAAATTAATATAAAGAGAATACTTTGGATTACCGTTGTCATCAATATACTCATATTAATAGGAATAGTTGCACGGTATATTTATAATTTTAAGGCCCATCCTTATTCAAATGATCCAGCCGATTGGGGTGCTTTTGGAGACTATATTGGAGGTATTCTTAATCCAGTTTTCGCATTCTCCAACTTAATTCTGTTCATTGTAATAACCCTTCAAGTATCAAAAATTGGAAGAAATCAAGCATTTGAACAAATGAGAAACGATTCGTACATGTCTATTGTTAAGTCAATAAATACTCACTTCTATAAAGCTCAAAATATTATTAAAGACAGAAATACAGATAATGTTTCAAATATCAAGGAATTATTATCCGATGTGACTTTTTTCATAAAGACTACAAAACATTTGTTTAGCGGCTTGTCCGAAGAAGAAGAATATGCAAAAAATTTTACTGATAGTTTAACCAGTTTAATCCTCAAACTTGAATTTTACATCTCAGACAGAGGATTTGAATCTGAGAAAGATGCAAAGGAATCGTTGAAAATAGCTAGTGAAAATTCCATTGTTTTTATTTCTGAAATTCAAAAACTAATAATAAATAAGTATAATGAACTATCTTAAGAACACAAAAAATTATACATTAATGTCAACATTTATCAAATAAAGTTCAATAAACGACCCCGCCTTTCTATTCAATCTATGCGAGCGACAATTGAGTTATGCCTCAAAACGATAACTCAATTTGCTACTTCGCTAAGACCAATTTCCGAAACCGATGCAATCAATTTGGCATCAGCTTAAGTGACCGATTACATCATTTCTACATCCTTGGTAAAACAGGAACAGGAAAAACAACACTTCTTCAAACCAAACTTCAACAGGATATTAATCAAAATCATGGAGTTTGCCTTGTTGATATTCATGGGGATTTGGTTTCAATGGTCATTTCTTCTATTCCGAGTCATAGACAAAAGGATGTAATCTATTTAGATGCTACCAATCCAAATTTAAATTTTGGATACAACCCACTTCGAAAAGTCTCTTATGAAAAACGCTCCTTAGTAACTTCCAATACCTTAGAGGTTTTTCAGCGATTATGGGGAAATCAAGGGTGGGGTGTCAAACTATCCCACATTCTAAGAAATGTACTGCTCACACTTCTCGATCAACCACAAGCTACCTTCTCTGATGTTCTCAGAATACTTTCTGATTCAGAATTCAGAAATAAATGTATCCCTAACATTATTAATTCAGATGTAAAAACCTTTTGGAAAAAGGAGTTTAAAAACTATGGTAAGACTGACCTCATCCCAATCTACAACAAGCTAGGAGGGATCTTATCCTACCCTTCAGTAAAAAGAATCTTAGTTACCAATCAAAAGCAAATATCCCTAAGAAGAATCATGGATGAAGGAAAAATACTCCTTGTTAATCTGTCCAAAGGTTCAATAGGAAGCGAAGCGTCCTATATTTTAGGTTCTCTATTGCTAACTTCCATTTCTGCTGCTGCTTTTTCAAGAATAGATACGCACGAAGATCAAAGACCTGTGTTTTTTTGTTATTTAGATGAGTTTCAAAATTACACTACTGCTTCCCTAGTTGACATGCTTTCTGAACTAAGGAAGTTTAAACTCGGTCTCATTATGGCACATCAATATATTTCTCAACTCGATCCCAAGATTCGAGATGCCGTTCTAGGAAACGTAGGGACTATTGTTTGCTTTCGTTTAGGACAAACTGATGCCAAGTTTATGGAGAAAGAATTTCATCCCGTTTTTCAGGCTTCCGATTTTGTAAATCTCTCCAACCACGACATCTACTTAAAACTCATGATTAATGGTGCTCCTTCAAAAGCTTTTTCAGGCACAACTATTCTTCCAAATGAAATTAAAAAGTGTAGCTAAGACAATTGGACTGCTACTAGTTTTATGATTCACTCTGGATAATAATGGAATTAAATCTGCACCTTAATTTCAATTATCCATGAACACATTACTCTCAACTCAATACATATTGAGCAGCTATGAAATAGAACTGCATTACAAAAGACCATTGTTTACTTCAATGAAACATATTTCATGTTCAAAAGATGCCGAGAAGATTCTGAGAGATTTTATCAATCCCAACCGATTGGATTTAAAGGAATTCTTCTATGTAATGCTCCTTACAAACGCCAATCGTCTCATTGGAGTCTCAGAAGTAGCTTCTGGCACCACAAGGTGCGTTATCGTGCCAATCAAGGAAATACTCCAGCTAGCACTTAAAACTAATTCCTCAGCAATTCTGGTGGCTCACACGCATCCTTCTGGAACATTAAAGAAGTCTAAAAATGATATTCGGTTTACCAAGAAATTAAAAGACGGGGTAAAGCTCATGGAAATTACCTTGCTCGACCATCTCATCATTACCTCAGAGGCTTACATCTCTTTTTCAGATGATAGACAGCTTTAATGTATCAGCCCAACCACAATCCTTTATGCCAAAAACACCCATCACCTATTACGGAGGAAAACTCAATATGCTTAAACATATCCTTCCGCTCATTCCAGAGCATAAGATATATACGGAGAGTTTCTTCGGAGGAGGTGCTGTGTTCTTTGCGAAAAAGCCTGTGGAATCTGAGGTTATTAATGATACCAATGGTATGGTTATTAACTTCTATGAAGTGGTTAAAACCAACTTCGAAGCTTTGAAACTAAGAATCGAATCAACGCTATTTGCCAGAGATTCTTACACTATTGCTTGGGTTGTATATCGTATGCCTCAATATTTTGATAAGCTCATGCAAGCATGGGCATTCTATATCGGAACCAATATGGGCTTTAGCTGTCAGATTGGTTCTTGGGGTTATGACAAGTTTGGAAAACGCCCAAAAGCTTTTCAAAATAAGAAACTTGCCTTTGACCAGCAGATATATAAAAGACTTGAACGTACGCAAATTGAAAATAATGATGCGTGCAAGGTCATTCAAAGCCGAGATACCGAGGACAGCTTTCACTATGTAGACCCTCCATACATAGATTCCAATCAGGGGCACTATACCGGCTATTCAATAGAAAATTACAAGAACTTATTAGACACACTTTCAAGTATTGAAGGAAAGTTTCTATTAAGCTCATACGAATCGGATATCCTGAATAAATACACAAAAGAAAATGGATGGCACACTAACACTTTTGAAAAACCTCTTTCCGCTCAGAAATCTGTTGCAGGAAAACCACGTAAAAGAAAGATAGAAGTGCTGACCGCTAATTATCCTATAGAAATAAAAAACGAAAAATAAATAATAACCCTTTAATACTTTTAAGATGAAAAGAGAACATGAATATCTATTAAAACGTTTTGCCTCAGTTCTAAGAGGAATTGCACTAGGAAAGCCTCAGACTACAACTATTGAAGAAAATGTAGCCCACTGTCTTTCTAGAAAAGACCTTATCGAGATTATTAAAAAATGTTTTGATGGGACTATTCCCAAAGAACACAATTTAATAGAAATGGAAAAACCTGAACTTCTTGGTCTTGTCAAAAATGAAATGATTATCATTTCTTATATGACCGAAAAATGGAGCAAAGAGCCTGTTAAAACTCCTGAAAAGTCAACGCCACAAACAATTGACAAGAAGATTGAAGATAAAAAACAAACTTCGAGTGGTAAAAAGAATTAGCTTAAATAACTCAATATTAAAGACGCTCAATCTTCGGATTAGCGTTTTTGATACCGATGTTATTCAACAAACACCATGAATTATCTAAACAATGAAAAACTCAATATAGCATCTCAAAACCTTAAAATACTTTTTGAAGCATACCTAAACGAATGCCAACATACCAAACAGTTGAGAGGTCAAACCATAAAAGGATATTCAGAAGTGTTTTCTACATTTCAAAAGATAATGCCAGAGGTTCTCACTACAACAGACCTTAACCCTTCTGTTCTGAATGTTTTCTATATGAGACTAAGAACCCGAACTCGTTATGTTGGAAAAAACACTCCAGTCGTTGGTGTCAAAACTTCCACCATAAAAACATATCACAATAAATTAATGGTGTTTTTCAAATGGCTAGAATTTAATAGATTCCTTGAAAACACTATTTCAAATAAAATAACGAAACCTCCTAATCCAGAATATGAAGATGAGAGAGCCTTAAGCCAATCAAATATTTCAACAATCATTTCGGCTATTGCCATGAACACAATGGATGATTCATTTACATTCAAAAGGGACATTCTCATTATGAGCCTTTTCATTTACACTGGTATAAGACGGCAAGAAATGTTATCTCTCAAAATCCAAGACATCAAATTTGACGAAGGAACTATCTTCATTAATGGAAAAACTTCTAAGAGTAAAAAAAGCAGATATATTCCCCTTCATCCCATTTTATCAAATCATATTAAATGCTTTCTACGTGAAAGAAGAAAAATAAAATCGCTTTCTAGTAGCCTCATTATATCTTGTAAAAAAGATGCCCCATTCACCCACCACGGTCTTAAACATTGGGTAGAACGCTATCGTAGGCTCTCAGGAGTACGTTTCCATGTCCATCAATTACGTCATTCTTTTGCTTGCTCTCTGGCTCGAGAAAATGCCAATATTATAACCATTATGAATGCCCTTGGTCATTCAAATATTAAGACTACTCAAGGCTACCTACGGTCGATAAGAGCTGAAGAATCTCGTCACTTCATTGAGAAACTATCCTTTTGATTATTTACCCAAAACATGCAATAATAGACATGTTGATACATTACTAAAACCTAACTATACATGTATTGATTCTACTTAAGAATATTGGAAAAGATGTACCCGTAGAAAATCACTCGATTTTCAACCTCAATCCCAAAATATCCCTTATTTATCAACGTTTCAAGGGAAAATTCACCGGGGTATTCTCTGATAATGATGAGGTCCCAGGTTCAAGTCCTGGCGTGCGCACCACAACCCTTTAAAATATGACTCATACAGGAATTGCGGTTAAAAAACCGCTTTTCTATGACCACATCATTTTAAGAGGTACCCCAACAATCCTTAAAGAGAAGTCGATATATGGAATTTTTTAACCATGAATATTGAACTACTACTTGAGGATTTTTGTCATTATGCAAAGTTCATTCAAGGGGCTTCTGTTAACACCACAAAACGATATAAACAGAACGTTTCCTCCTTCATAACGACAACTCAAATTTCTCACATAGAACAGGTACACGAAAAAATCATCTTTGAGTATTTTCTTAATGGAAGAGTGCATAAAAACTGGAAGTCAACAACCTATAGAACATACTATATGTCTCTCCTTGTTTTCTTTAGGTGGTGCGTAAAACAAGGTTATTTAAAAGCTAATTATGTTGAAGGATTAGAACTTCCAAAAATAGAGGAACCGCGACGTAAAAAATTGACGAAACAAGAAGCGTCAAAATTACTAGAGACGGCTTTTAACTATCCATATACTCAAAAATTTCAACGATCTAGAAATCACGCCATTTTCTCCATGTTCCTCTTTACAGGGTTAAGAAGAAATGAACTCCTTACCCTCAAACTTTCGGATGTTAATCTAGAAAACAGAACCGTTTTTGTCAAAGGAAAAGGAGACAAAGAGCGTACTATTCCATTAAGTTCAACTCTGATACATTCACTTGAACGATACTTAATTGAACGCAAGAAACAGCGTAAAACCTGTGCAGAATTTTTTACATCGTCCAACAAGAATGGAGGATTAACAAACTCTGGATTGAAAAGACTTATAGAGAAGATGAGAAAAGCGACAGGTATTTATTTTAAGACCCATGAACTTCGGCATACTTTTGCCACTCTTATGATTGAAGGTGGATGCGATATTTACAGCATCGCTAAATTAATGGGACATAGCGATATTAACACAACGGCCATTTACCTTTTGGGTCGAATTGAATTTCTTCGCTCTGAAGTAAGCAAACACCCTTTAAACAGCCATAGTTCCCCAGCCCCATGTACTATAAAAAGACAACACAAATACCCAATATTCTCCTTGACGAACTTTTAAAGACCCTAAGTTATAGCGAACTGAAGGTTCTTTTGACGATTATGAGAAAAACTATCGGTATCGTAGATTCTTGCGATTCAAGTAAAAGAGTAGAGCGAGCTTGGATTTCACAACGATTATTTATGCTTTGCACAAACCTTTCTGGAAGAGCTGTATCTTCTGCCATTGATTCTCTTGTAACAAGGAAAATAATTCTAGTCACCGATGCAAAGAAAAATATAGTATCCTCTAAATCTTCACGAAGAGGAGCTTCTAAACTGTATTATTCAAGCAATTCATTGCTTGATACTCCCCAAGAAAAAAAAGCTAGTGAACTTGACTGCCATAATCCAGTGAAAAAAGGTCACACTATTAAACTAACATATATTAAACCATCTTGTGACATATCTTCACAGGAAAATAAAAAGCTCTCTGACAAAGAGAGACTACTTCAAATAATTCAAAGACCAACAACATCCAACATCAATGTAACCACTTCTTAAACACCTTATCCACTAAATTTTCGAGTGACCACTAAAAAAATTGTAGGAGATACAATCTATCTGTTACTAGTATGTTGTCTATGAAATGTATTAAAATGTGAAAAGGTGATGCAGTCTTAAATAATCGCATCACCCCTTGCACATTTTTATGAATAAACAACTAAATCAAGACCTTTCGAGCTATCGCCTTAACCTTAATCTGAAGTTAAAGGATATTGCGTACCTCTTAGAAATGGATGAAGCTAACTTATCCCGCTTTGAGGCTGGCAAAAGCCAAAACCCCAAAGCCTTCTTATCCTACAATTTACTATTCAACTTGTCAAATCCACTATCCACAGATAATTTTGTCAAGACCTCCAATCAAAACATCGTTCATCGGTGTTTCAAGCTCTTGGAAATTCTAGAAACAAAATCGAAATCAGCTAAAAATAGACTACGAACACGGGGAGTAAATAAATTACTAGAACGACTCATTAAAGAACAGGAGAAAAATGAGAAAGAATAACCCCACTGTTCTTGCCCTCTATCCAAATACAAGGGGCTTAGGCTACGCAGTGTTTGACAGTCCTAAAGACCTTGTTGATTATGGGATGGGCTATATTAAGCCTGTAAGTAATACAAAGACAATAACGAGAGTAAAAGAGTATATACAGCATTACAAACCTGATATCGTTCTTGTTCGAGCCATTAGGCAATCAGAATCACGAAAAATGAAAAGAGTAGAAAATTTAGTTGCCCACATTTGCAATCAAGCTTCAGCTCAAGGTTTAAAAGTTTACAGATACAATCGCAATCAAATTCAAGAAATCTTTTCTCAGTTTGGTTCAAGTACCAAGTTTCATATCTCAAAAAAGATTTCTGAATGGTATCCCGAATTACAAAATATCAAAAATCCTGTTCGGAAGTTTTGGGAAACAGAATATCACAATGCTGGAATATTTGATGCTATATCGCTAGGTGTTACACATTTTTATATAGAAGAATAAAGCACCCTAAATTCGGTGTTTTTTGTTAGTTTATTAATAATAAAAATCATTTATTGACCTATATTTTAGTTTAATAAAAAGTTACCTTTAGCCTATACAATTTAATTATGATGAATAAGCTAGTTTTTTCAGGGCATGACACATTTCATTGTCGTTTGTTTTGGTTAAAAAAAGGATATGATTTTGTTTCAGAACAAGGCCGATTCAAAGATGACTCTGGCGTGGAACTTGGCGTGGGGAGAAATATGGTTAACTCAATACGGTTCTGGCTTAAATCATTTGGAGTAATTGATGAACGATATGAAATTGATTCTCTTTTTCGAAGATTATTAAGCAATGATGGTTGGGATCCTTATCTTGAAAATGAAGCTACGTTATACCTCCTACATTATCAATTGTGCACAAGCGACCACTCGAGTATTTACAGTTTAATTTTTAATGAGCTAAGAAAAATAAAGCCTGAGTTTACGAAAAGAAATTTTGTAAACCATGTCTTAGATATCGATAGTAAACAAAATGAAAATATCCTCGAGAAAGACTTTTCAGTTTTCCAGAGAATGTATGGATCCGTATCAGAAAAAAATATTGGAGATGGATATAGTGGGTTATTGACTGAACTTGGTTTGTTCAAATCCGTCGGAGAGAATCAGAACAAGGAAAAGCTATATAGAATAGAAAACAAACAGCAAAAAAATATCCCAAATGATATCTTGTTGTACTGTATTTTAAGCAATAAGGAATATGGAAAGTCTATTAGCTTTAATAGCCTATATAGTAATAAAAAAGGCGTGGGAAATATCTTTTGTTTAGACAAAGATGTTCTAGAAGAAAAACTAGAACAAATTGCAAGTCAAAACCCGAATATCACTTATAGCAGCGATGCAGGGATAAAAGAGCTTCAGATAAAAGAAGAAGTTAGTCCAATAGAAATCTTAGATAGGTGTTATGAGTAAAATGTCTTCATCAGTAAATATAATAAGGGATAATGCTGAAAGGCTAAAGTACTTTGTTACTCCGAATGCGGAAAAAACCTGTCAAAATCTCTTCGAAAATTTTGAACAAGGAAATCATTCTTTCAATTTAATTGGCTCATTTGGAACTGGAAAATCATCTTTCCTTTGGGCGCTAGAAAAATCACTCGTTGATAATGAGAACTATTTTTCAACCAAGTATAATGGCAAAGCAAAGTTTATTAAGATAGTTGGTGATTATCAATCTTTATCTTCTGCTTTAAATCAAGAATTTGATATAACTAAGGACTTGCCCTCCAATCAAATTTTATTTGATTCAATCTATCAAGAATATGAAAAATTAGTTTCTTCAAATGGATTATTAGTAATTGCAATTGATGAATTTGGCAAGTTTTTGGAATATGCATCTAAAAATAATCATGAAGCCGAAATCTATTTTCTCCAGAAATTAGCCGAATTTGTAAACAAGCCAGATAGAAACGTTCTTTTGATTACTACAGTTCATCAGAGTATTGATTCGTATGCATTCGAGTTAGGTCAAAGTGACTTATTAGAATGGAAAAAAGTAAAAGGAAGGTTTATTGATCTAGCCTTTAATGAACCCATTGAACAACTAATTTTATTAGCTTCTAAGGTTATTGATTCAAATGAGGGGAAAATAACGAATCAATATGTTAAGTTAATTGAAAAAAATAATTTATTTCAATTCAGAAAGGAATATATAGAGCAAATTCAAGATAAAATATTACCATTAAGCTCCATTAGTGTTTATGTTTTAGCACAAGCCCTTCAGAAATACGGACAGAATGAGAGATCGCTATTCACTTTTTTAAATTCTGTTTTCTTTTCAGAATTTAAAAATTCAACTATTCCATTTGAGTTAGCTGAAGTATATGATTACCTACTTGAGGATTTTTATAATTTTCTAATCGGAAAAAGAAATCCCGATTATACAAACTGGAGTGCTATAAAGTCATCTTTAGAACGAATTGAAGTTATTGATTCCATTAACTTCAAATTAGCACAGGATCTAATAAAATCTATTGGATTACTTACAGTTTTCAGTAAATCCAGTTCAGTCTTGAATGATTCATTCTTTGCTAAATATTTGGATTACAAGTATTCGCAAAAAGAAGTGAAAAAGGCCCTAAAGACTCTTGAAAAGAGTAAAATTATAAGATATAGCGGTTTTGACAATTCGTATAAACTTTTTGAAGGCACTGATTTAGATATCGAGTTAGCAATCTCAAAGGCGGAAAATCGAATTAGTGGAATTGATGTTTTGTCAAAACTCAAAGCCTATTTTGAATTTCCTGTAATCATCGCAAAATCTATTTCTTATCAAACTGGAACTCCTCGCCTATTTAAGTTCGAGCTATCTAATAAGCCCATTAATGAAAGCCCAGCTGCTGAAATTGACGGCTTGGTAAATTTAATTTTCACCGACAAGGAAATTAATGAAGAAGAGTTAATTAATGCTTCTTTAAATACTGCAACTATTTTTGGATTCTTCACGAATACAAGTGGAATTTTTGAAACTCTTTTAGAAATAGAAAAAACCAATGAAGTTCTAAAAGACATGCAAGATGAAAATGACTTGGTTGCTATTAAAGAATTAAAATCTATCAGAAGAAGTAATGAAATTTTACTTAATCATTACGTAATGAATAGCCTCTATACCGAAAAGGTTAATTGGTTTTCAAGAGGTAACCGCATTACCTTCAGAAACAAAAGAGAATTCAATATAGAGCTCTCTGCTATTTGTCAGGCGATATACGGTGAAACACCTTGCATACAAAATGAACTTATTAACCGACATAAAACATCAGGAAGCGTTTCTTCTGCTAGAAAAAGTTTATGGCGTCAACTTACGGCTAATACTCATCTGAAGGATTTAGGTTATCCTGAAGATAAATGGCCCGCAGATAAAACGATCTATTATACTTTACTTAAGAGAACAGGTATTCATAGGGAATCGGGTACAGAATATACTTTAGGTCAACCAACAAATCAAGATTTTAATTTTCTTTGGGATACGAGCTGTAATTTTTTAAACGAAGCAAGAACTACTCGAAAAAGTATTTTATCGCTACATGAGGCTTTATCAAAACCACCGTTAAAATTGAAACAAGGGGTAATTGATTTTTGGGTGCCTTTATTTCTTTATCTAAAGCGTGGAGATTTTGCTCTTTATAATGCAAATGGGTTCATCCCTTTTATTGATGAGAATGTCCTCTATATGTTGGATAGAAATACTAAGGAATTTGAAGTTAAAAGCTTTGAGTTGAATAATCTCAGGTTGAGTTTATTCAATAAATATCGAGACTACTTAAGACAAGACAATAAAGACGGTATAGATGCAGATTCATTTATTGAAAGTATACGACCGCTACTTATATTTTATCGAGATCTACCAGATTATAGTAAAAAAACAAATAGTATTTCAACTGAGTCTACTAAGCTTAGAGAGGCTATCAGTAAAGCCAAAGACCCTGAAAAAACTTTTTTTGAAGATTTCCCAGATGCTTTGGGATATACCCTGACGGAATTGGCTAGTGATGAAAAAGCGTTTGAGAATTACATCATAGATTTTCAAAATCATATTGAAGAGATAAAACATTCGTTTAATAATCTATTGAATAGGTTTGAACTTTTTATCCAAAATGAAGTAATTGGGAAGAAGGTTGAATTTAAAAAATATAAAGACAAGCTCCAAGCTAGATTTAGCAGTATAAAAGAGCATCAAGCCCTAACTCGTCATAAAATATTCTTGATGCGCATCAATTCTAATCTCGATGATAGAGATAGTTTTTTAATGTCTCTGGGGCAAGCTTTATTAGGTAAGCAATTGAATGCTATTAAAGATTTCGATGAAAGTGTCTTATACGATAAATTTAGATCTTTAGTTTCTGAATTGGACAATTTAACTGAATTGAATGAGGTTAAAATTGATGATGATGAATCTCTTTTAAAGCTTCAAATAACCAGTTTAGATAATGGGACTATTGAAAAAGTAGTTAGGCTCTCTGCAAAAGAAAAAAAAGAAGTAGAATCAATTTCTAAACAATTAAATAAAGGTCTGAGTAAGAACAAAAGTTTGAAAATTCCTGTCTTGTTATCAATGCTTAAAAAAGAATTAGATGAACACAATCAAGCCTAAGCATATATTAGGAATATCAGGAGGAAAGGATAGTGCTGCGTTATCGATTTATCTCAATGATAAATATCCTCATATAGATTTTCAGTATTATTTTTGTGATACTGGCAAAGAACTTGATGAAACCTATGAGCTTATCGCGAAGCTTGAATCATATTTAGGAAAAGAAGTTTTAAAGCTCGATAATCCTGAAATGAAGAGCACGAGTGATGACCCATTTGATTTTTACTATAAATCTTTTAGAGGTTATTTGCCTTCGGCACAAGCTAGATGGTGTACAGCTCTGTTGAAGTTAAAGCCATTTGAAAAGTTCGTGAATGGTAAACCCACGATCTCTTACGTAGGTATTCGAGGTGATGAAGAACGTGAAGGATATATCTCAAAGGCTTCAAACATTCAATCTATTTTCCCTTTTAGAAGAAATATTTGGAGTAGTGATGTGTTAACCAAATTCTTTAACCCAAAAAATCAAGAGGAAGTATTGTCCTTTTTTAACTCCTATCATAAGGGAAATAAATTTGATAAAGTTCTTGATATTTTAAACGAACCAATCTCTTTCAATCGAAACCTTAAGACAGAGACGGAAAAAGCAATTAAATTAAAATTGAATTCATCATTAGATCTTGGAGTTCCTGAATTCAATAGAGCCATCTTTGATTTCTTGAAGACCACAGATTATCCACTGGCATCGCAATTGGATTATGAGCTGTTAGATAATGAAGATATTTTGGTTAGAGAAGACATATTCAAAATTCTTAGAGAAACTGGCATAGGAGTGCCTAAATACTATGAAAAAATAGAATTCGAGGTGGATGGGCAAAAAGGAGAATACGCCCGCAGTCGTTCAGGTTGTTATTTTTGTTTCTTTCAACAAAAGATTGAGTGGATTTGGTTATATGAACAACACCCTGAACTCTACAAAGAGGCGATGAAGTATGAAAATGCTGATGAATTATTCACATGGGTACCTCACGAGTCATTAGAAGAATTAATACAACCTCACCGCATTAAACAAATTAAACTAGGGCATATTCAACGTTCTAATAAACAAAAATCGAAATCATCGCCATACCTCTTGGATATACTAGAAGACACTGAGCGTGATGGTTGTAATACTTGTTTTTTATGAGGTTTAATGGAATTCCATTTGAAAAACTCTCTTATTTAAAACAGTTTTATAAGGATCCAAATAATGGAATTCCCGTTGATTCAGGGGTGTATTATTGGGTGTATTGGCCGGATTTCGACAAACAGAAAATTACCGTTTCTAATCTAGAAAAGAAGTTAATTGAATATTCGAGGAAGAACCTTCAATTTCCAGAAATGTTAAAAGGTAGATATAAGTTTATTGCAGAAATAAAGGAGCAAAAATTCGATAAAGAGAAGGATGCAGACCCTTTGTTTGGATTATCTGAATCAAAGAAGCTTAGTTTGTTGAATTATTTACAATTGAGATCAAATACAATAACCTTTTATGATTTTTTTAAAGAGATATGTTTTGCTCGACCTTTTTATATTGGAAAAGCAAATAATTTAAGATCAAGGTTGGCAATTCATTTTAAGGGAAATACACCCGTACTTCCGGAGCTTATAAGTCAGAAGATTAGTGATTCCGATATTTGGGTTGGATATAAAAAAATTCCCATGAACGTGATGACGCCGATGAATGATATTTTTGAGGAAATACTTTCGAGAACTGTAAAACCTGGATTAACCAAAAAACCGAATTAGACAATGAATGAATTAGATGACTTTAGTGAAATTGAATCTTCAGGACTTTCCGAAGACTCAATAGATTTGTCAAATGTTTTTCAGATAAAAACAGGCGGATTTGGGGACCATAGCGAATTGAGAACATATTTTGGCTCTGCAAATGTTGGAAAATTAAAGGAGGATATTTCTTTATACGAAACCTTAACTAAGGATAAATCTTGGCCTGTCAGTCAAATTATTCAACGGGAAGTTGATCGATTCAGAGTTTCTGGGATTTCTAAAGGGTATATATTAGGCACCGGCCGCCTTATTAAGTATTTCCCGCCTATAATAATAGCAATTCTTCCTAAAGATGATGAGGGTAAGATAGGTTTAAAATTAAATTTTGAAGTTGACAATTCAAAAGAGGTTAAGCAAGCTATCTATAAAAAATCAAATTATAATCAAAATAAAAAAATTGAGCCATACGTCATAGATGCAGATAATATTAGTTTAATTGACGGGCTATATGTATTAGAGGTCTCAAAAGTTTTTGACACAAGACTTTTGGCTTGGGATAAAAATAAATTTTACGCAGTTGTAATTGATGGTCAACATAGATTGGAAGCTTTATTTAAAAGTATGGATGATCACCCGCCAGTAGATCATTATCTTCAGGATGTGGTGTTTATTGATTTTAGTCCTTTAATCGCTAAAAAACCAGAATTAACACCCGTAGAAGTGGTTAGGCGAATTTTTATTGATATTAATACTAATGCGCAAAGAGTAGGGTTTGTTAGGCAAGTTTTAATGGACGATAAAGACTTAGCTTCTCTTTGTGTACAATGTCTAGTAGATTCATCTAATCGAGATGGTTCAGAAAAGAATCCTGACACTTATTTACAGTCTCAAATTGTGGACTGGTATGGAGATAAACTTAAGCATACTTTACCTCATTTAACTGGAATACTTTCCTTATATCAAATAATAGATGATTTTTTCATCAAAGATAGCTTAGCATCATTGCGAGATAGAAGAAGTCCAAAAAGGGTTCAAAATTGGGTTTCTAGAATAAATACAATTTTCATGGTGGATGCTACTATTGAGAATAGTGAGTATCTAAAGGAGTTAGAAATTAGCAGTCTACATAAGTCATTCGAGGAATACAAGGAAAGAATAACTCAGAATGAGGAATATTCAGACGATATTGATGATGAATACAAGGAGTCGGAAATTTTTGAGTACGACTACCGAATACTAGATATTGCTAGTGATAAATTTGAAGAGATTTATTTAAGACCATTTATTAAGTTTTTTAACGAACTTAAACCATATAAGAAGACGATTGATTTGATTGAAGAAGAGGGAGGTTTTGAGCCTAATAATATATTAGCAACCGCGCTGATATCTTCTCGAAAGAAAATCGGTATTACTAAGGCTTATAAAGATGCCATTAGAAACTTGAAAATAAAAATTGAGAACACGTTACACACAAAGTACTTTTTACTATTTACTGTACTCGGTCAAAAGGTTTTGTTTAATAATTTATTTCAAAGAATTTTAGCAAATTTAACTTCAGATTTCAATGAAGAGAATTGTCTCACAATCACCAATGATTATTTAGAAAAACTAGATAGTTTATTTGAGTTTATTGAAGAAAAAGATGTTAGTCTTTTTTCACACAAAGAAAATTTGAACTTGAGTAGTGTTCCTCAGGAATTACAAGACCTAGGTACCCTAGCTTCTTCTTTTTGGGAAGGGGTAATTTATGAGAGTAACAATATAATTTATAATACTCAAGGAATAAGGGCTCTAAGTTATATTTTAAATGAGTTCATAAATATTAATGAGGCAAGAGCAAAGAAAGAGATATTTACCATTGATTTAAGTAAAACACCTTATTTGAAACCTCGTATTACTAGAATCCTTAAAAAGAGGTATGAGTATAATGATAGTGAAATCGAGAATTACACCAATGAAATAATTAAATTGAAGAATGAGTTTATAATCAACTATTTCAGTTGATTGCCATTTTATTAAGGTCATAATAGATCCAACAAAAGTTAAAATTGTATTGCTATACTTAAGATGAGTCTCTTATTAAATAAATAATGATATTGCCTTTTTAAACAAATTTTAATTTTCTAAATGTTCTTAAATGTATTAGTTCGCAGGAAGTAACATTAAGTTCTCTCACAGTTTCATTACTCCCTGTTATGTGTGTTTTTCCGTTTATATTTTAGTCTCCGAGACTTTCAATCAAATCCTTATCTCCAAAATTAAGGATAAATTCGGTATAATAACTGTCGAAAATATCTTGAAGGTATTCTGAAATCTCGATATCGACATGTTCATCTTCGGAATTCTTTTTCAACATAGCAAATTTTCTATTCTTCGTGATTGTATATAGAAATAATGTATGAAAATATACTGAAGAAATGTACTTCTTTTCTTTCGCTTCTTTTTGATCCGTATTAATATTCTTAATATTCGATTTAAAACGAGTCAATACATTACTATCCATATTAATGAAAATCCTATCAAGTTGTTCATCTCCAGTTAATGGGTACATTACCATATTTGCATTCATCTCTTGAGGAAGTACTTCGTTAGCTTCATCCCATGACAAGTAACCTTCTTTTTTTTCTCTATAAGCCAATTGAAATTCTGGAAGTCCAGGATTTTCAAAATCATCCTCTAGTATAGGGGCTTTTTCCTTCTTTGCCTTTGGTTCTGCTATACGTATTAATATTATTTGCTCGAAAGAAGGGCCACTACCATTTAGAGAAACTTTAATCGCTACTTCATCTCCAATCGAAATGTCCTTACCTAAGCCATTTAAATTAATTTTAATAGTTCCTTTATTTGGGCTACTCTTTTGAATGTTTAAAACATCACTTATTTCCGTTTTATTCCCTTTCTGATCCCCACCTTTAACTTGATTAGTCTTATGACTTATAAGACCTACTTCAAGTTCTCCTGGATCATCTGTTCTATGAAAATAGTTGTCTTCAACATCTGTTTCAAACTGCACCTGATTTTCTCCATTAATAGGAAGGCTGATAACGTTCTTCCCTTTTCCTTTTTTCAATTCAAAAAAGCTCGGGAAACGCTGAGCTGAAAACGATTTTTCTTCCTTTTTAGGACTATTAGATCTTTCTTTTCCTTTTTTAGTCACATTATTTTTAAAATCTAGCTTGAAAGTTTGATTTAAGAGTCTCATCAGATCTGGTGCCATGCCGATATCTTTACTAAAAGATTTTAACAAGTCTCTAGTACTTCCCGATTCAAATGATAGTGAATTTCTTCGCTCTTGATTAAGTTCATAAAGAACACTTCCTTTTTTACCCAATTGCCTAGCCAAAAACATCCTTAATTCCTTTGTTTCACTTCCCCCTTTTAAACGGTCTCTAGAAGCCATGAACAACGCTTTTCTAAAATCATAATCCAAATGTGTGCAATCTACATGAATTAATACATGGCTTTTGAGCAAACTAAATTTTAGTGCATTACTTATGAACTCTGTCGTATAATGTCCATGAACTTGCCCATTCATTGAAAAGACTACTGACATATTATTTTTAAAGTAACGATCTCTAATATGCTTTTTTGATTCTGAAACACTATAGTTCTTTACCTTATTAGCAAAAACATACCCCGTTACTAAGAGCTTAGAATTTAAGAAGATATCATCTTCATATTCTTCATAAAATGTTTTTTGTAAATAATCCTCACCCTCTTTTTCAAGTCGTCTTTTCAAACCAAAAAGGTCAGTTTCCAAAACTTTGTTATTTGGATATCGTTCCTTGGTATCTTTAGTCAAAATAGGCAATGCAGGTTCGAATAAGAACTCAGTAATATGCTGATTTAACTCTTGAGCAAACCCATATCGTTTACCAAATTGATACGAATAGAGTTTTATTATGGTACCCGTTTTAAACATCCTATTGTGAAGCCCTAAATCAAGTTCATCAATATGAAATGACGGTATTTCTCCATTCACTGTTAAATATTCATACCAAGTGTTTTTTATAGTAAGTTTTTCCTCCTTTGAGAGCGGATGTTGTCTAACCAAAGTAAACCCAAAATTTCCCTCCCGATCATACCTCTTTGAACCAATTAATTGGTAACCATTTTTACCACAAAAAACGATAGCCCCGGTACCGCCCATATTATACTTCCCTTGTACAAAAGGAATTTCATTCTTATTTCCACTATTCAATGAAAGAAAAGTGGATTCAAATTTTTCAGGAGGCTGTCCTTCTCCATTGTCATAAATAATAACTGCGGTATCATTAGTCGGACCATCCGCAATTATTTGTATTTCCTCTGCTTGTCTACGTCTATATGATTGAATATCCCAGTAATTATTTGGATAGAAGGCACATATCGCATCATCCATTGTTTGGGGTGCTATATCTGACTTTGGATTAACATTCAGCTCATAGCATTTCTTCATGAGAGTTGCATCAATTGAATTTGTGATTTTCTCAATTAGTGCAGCTACTGGAGAAGATTGTTGATTTTCAATTATCCCATAATTGTTAGAATTACCACCTAAAGGTTTCCAGTTTTCATCTGAAAAAAAATTAAGACTATTTTTTATTATCTCCAAAATATTTTCCTCTTTCTCAGCAGAGAAAAGTTGAAAAAAAAGTTCACGCATAGGATGTTACTTATTTTATTGAACGTAAGCAATCAAAATTGATCTATTATACGGAAAACCGTATTCAACAATAATATTTAAAGGGGAGAAAAGTAAAAGTAGGTAAAATATTATAGAATATTATCTATGGTCTATTCAAGAGATTCTCCTTAAGCTGAAACCCCTACTTGTTGTAGAGTTCTCCAAATACAATTTCACTCAGCTCCAAGGCCTTATCAGCCCTAAACTGCAAACCAATTTAAAAGAACTCTTTTGGATGAGATTTTGTGTTCCATTTTTATTAAAAAGATAGTCAAATAAATTTTATATATTTACAATAATTCTCCCCTTAAACATTTATTCCCCATAAAATTAAGCCTAAAATACCCTCTATAGGGCATTGTTCTTTTGATCGAAAATTAATATCTCTAATTGCATTGGTTTTTTATCTTCTGAACTTCAAATTTGATAAGTAATAGTTATTAGTTCATATCAGTATCAATATGCAAACGATTAAAATAATAAGTTTTCAGTTTACTTTTCTAATTCTAAATTCTCCGTTATTCAGAAAAAGGAAATTGAGTTTCACATATATATCTAGAAATAAAGTAATGTATAAATGAAAAAGAATATCTATAATTCTAATAACCAAGTAATAGAACAGGAAATTTTTAATTCTGTATTCAATCCACGATACAATGCCCATGATGATGATAACCATATTCTAAAAAACACCTTAAAATATCATCTTGATGACTCTAATGAAAATTTTTCGCTAAACTACTATTTCGAGAATCTTTTTTTAGAAACAGGAAAATTCAAACAAATAAAGACACAACTTCAAGAAAATATAGAAAATAGTATTAGGTATCATATTATTCATGCGTATGGTAAAAATGGAAAATCTACTTTTCTAAGATACTTTGAGAGAGAAGTTAATTATAATGTGGTTTTATTTGATTTTTCAGAAATAAATTTAAACGCTGAAGATACCGAACCTCTATTTCGAGATAAATGTTTAACATTCATTTTAGATCTATTTTCTGAATACAAAGAGGACACATTAACAGGTGTTACAAATGTCTTAAATCATCTCATACATCACACCCTAAATGACGATAGGGTAAGTCACGGAGATTATAAGAAAAGAAGGGCCTACAACCATTTATTCTTTTTATTTAGGAAAGAAATGCTTGCTTCAATTAATGAATATAAGAATGAATTTGAAGGGGAAAGAACATATAAAAAGGACCAAACTTTCTTTTATAAGCTACTAATAAAAGATCCTAACTATAGAGACATAACTGATAGACAACTATTTTCTTTAATAATATTGACTCATATAAATTTAATTGGGAATAAGAAAAAAGGTAAGGTTGTATTTATACTAGATAATTTAGATGATATTATTTCCGATTCAATAAAATTTGTAAACAATAAACTGTCAGCCCACTTGGATTTCTTCTTAGGTATTATTACGACATACATAAATCATGACAAAGAGTTAAAGTTTACGAAATACCCAGTATCTAATAATGTGCACTTTATTTATAGTTACAGGTCGGCAAATTATGCTAATGCAGTTTTTGTGGCAAATACTTCCGAACTAGAACGAACAGAATTTGAAGAATGCAAAAGCTATCTTATCACCACCGTTAAAGATTCTGTACAAATCTTAGAACGAAAATGTGAATTTTATAGGCAGAACTGCGATAAATACAATATCAGAAAATCTTCACTCTATTTCTTGTTAAAGAATATTTTAGATAGTTTTAAAAAAGAATCTCCTTCACTTTCCAAAAATCAACATCAAGAAAAAGAAGGCGTTGAATATCTTATGAGAATATGGAATGGCAATAGGTCTGCATTTATCGATTGCATCCTTGCAATTAAAGATTTTGGTTACGAGAGAGAATTCACAGATCTCGTTTACAGAAATGATGAGATCCCTAAGTACATAAAAAGAGGTGTTTTTTTTAATCATGTCATCAGATATTTCTACGAAATCCAAAGGGGTAGTAGAACTAGAGCCCTAACTGAAGCTATAGATTACTCATTGTTGTACTTTAACAATTCTGAGAATATTAAAAAGTGTAATTTATTTAGGCTCTTCATCACCTTTGTTACAAATAATTCAAGAAGTCAGAAAAATAAAATTAAAAAAACGCTGGATGTACTAGACAAAGGAGCTAGTTTTTTTGAATTTATGAATGAAATTAGTTCTGTAAAAGATGAAAATAATAATGCGTTGTATCAAAAGGATGAAATTCTACAACTTTTTAGGAAAATTTTTTATGAAGAAATTGATAGCTGGGGGTATCTAATAACTTGTGTGATGGATAATACTTATACAAGTAATAAAAATACAGATAATGAACAAAAAGAACTAAGCAAATACTATGATTTTGAAGGTTTAATAGAGACATATTATTCAGGCGACAAACGGAGTTATGAATTTAAAAAATTAAATCAAGTTAGGATATATATAAATGATAGTGGATATTTCTTGACTTCCAAGTTAAAACGTCATTACGAGTTTTTTAACATTACAAATCTTAAAGGTAAAAACAGCGAACTCAGTAAACCTATACCTCTTCTATTGATTGCATTTCGAAGAAGTAAACATATTAATTGTATTCTGAATAAATCCTTTGTAATTAAATTTAGCTTTGAATTTGAAAAAGACCTAGATAGCACTGTAGAAAGAGTAATTGATTGCACTATGAAAACGGTTGATTCATTCATCAACAATAGTTTTTCTGATTCACCTAAAACATTCTGTACAAAATCATCATTTTCTTATAAAGCAAATTTCTATTTTGCCGATGTAATTTCCAAATCAATAACCTACCTGGAACAAATTAGACAGGCTATTAATGATGGCCATTTAAAAATGTTGTACAAAGAAAATAAATCCGTTTCCGAGTTAAGTCTTCTTGCCGAGAACTCCAAAGTAAAAATAACTCAGGATTTTAATTCAATATTATTAACGGGGATGGATAATCTAATAAATTCGTTTTTGACATCTTTCGATAAAATCAATCAAAGTTATCCTGGAGCAATTTCAAAGTCTTTAGTTGGGTCAAAAAAAAGTATGGATTTGATGAAGAAAAACATCTCAAAAGTTGTGGATTCTGGATTTACCGATTTAGAGATAAAAATACAAACTTATCATAATAAAGATGAATAGATTAGACACTCTTGACCATATTCTAGAATTACTTACCAGCAAAGATGGTTTCATAAGAAAAGTAGATTTAATAGGTGATGATGAGATATTAAGTGATGTTAAAAACATCACTGATTATTTACAATATCTTTTGAACTCAAAATATATAGAATATAATTCTACCGTAGATTCATTGAAAGTGACAATAGATGGAGCTGTATTTATTTCGCAAGGTGGGTTCAAAAAAGAATCGCAACGTCAGATTTATGATATAAAACTGAAATGGACTTTTTGGATATTATCCCTATGTATATCTCTATCGGCAATTTTGATGGCTGGCATCAATTTGTATAAAAATAACAACCAATTTGTTGAAAAGGTTGAAATCGAAGAGATTTTCGACAATGTAACTAAAATAGAGTCAAGCAATAAGAACTTAAATATGCGAATAGATAGTCTTATTTCAGAAATAAAAAAAGTCAAATTAAAATTAGAAAATAATTAATTTGATTATCTATTACTACTACCATTTTAATATACCTTCAAATATCATCAACTGAGTTGAGATAATTTTTTAAATCATAGAATCGCAACATTAGTTTGAGAATTATAATTAAAAAGCCATAGTACGAACTATGGCTTTCCTCTCCCTTAAAATATTACTACTTACTCCCCAGCAGTAGTAGTTCATTACACAATACCTCGGTGAGGTATCGTTTATTTCCTTCTTTATCTTTCCAAGAACGGTTCGTTAATTTTCCTTCAATAGCAATTTCTTGACCCTTGGTGACATAGTTTTCTACCACGTTAACCAAGCCTCCCTTCACAATAATATTATGCCAGTAAGCACGCTCAACCTTGGTTCCAGATTTATCTTTATAACTATCGTCTGTAGCCATAGAGAATTTTGCCATTTTGTTACCATCTTCAAAGGTGATGATTTCTGGTTCCTGTCCTAGTCTTCCAATTAACTGTACTTTATTACGTAATGTATTCATGATTTTCAATATTTAATGGATTACAAATTCGTGGGTCATAGCCCATAAATTCAATTATTTTATTTGAGTTTTCTTTTCGGGGATAGCTCTCCCCATATTCCCACTTGTAGATCGTAGACTCATATACTTCAAGTTCTATTGCCATCTCGTTTGCTGAGTAACCATGAGTTAGTCTGTATTGTTTTAAGTATTGACCTAATGTAGTGGGGTTTTCGGGATATCCCTTAGGCAAAGGCGCGAGGGCCACTAATTCGATTTCGCAAATGGTCAACGACGTTGTGCCAGTAAGCACGTTCTACCTTCTGACCTTCTTTGTCTTTATAACTATCATTCGTGGCCATGGAAAATTTAGCGAGCTTATTCCCATCCTCAAAAATTACAATTACAGGGTCTTTCCCTAAACGTCCAATCAGTTGTACTTTGTTTCTAAGTGTATTCATAATATTAAATTTAGTGCCTGCCATAAACAGGCTAGTTAAACAGTTACATTGAACCCGAATGATTCAACACTGCAAACATAATAGGGCTTCCAAATGAGAGTCGGTTGTTACCTACTTACTTTCGTTTATAGTCGCTTGTAAGCGCTTGTAAATGACTGCAAAGGCACCTATATGGCATCTATATACAAGTTTACACTAAAAATTAAAGTTTGATTTCGCAGAAGGGATTTCTGCTTTTTTTGTAGATGTAATGTTTGGATTTGATAGAGGGCGAAACCTCTATTTAAGATGGCACAAAATCCAATATTACTATTTGTATGAACATTTTACACTTGGTAGTGATTGTCACGTATTTACCCTACCGTACGCCTGTAAACGAGGTGTAGTATTTTTATTTCTTATGTTTCTTAGGGTCAAATTCAAGCCCTTTTTTTAGTTTCTGGTTGAAGTCAGACATTTTGTCCTTTTCTCTATTCTCTTTTAGCTTGCGCATGACTGCTTTTATGCTAAGTCTGTCGTGTGGTGGGTCGGGTAGTTTCCCTGTTTCCTTTATTACGGATATAGTTTTATCAAAGTCTGATTCGTATTCTTTGTCTTGAACTTTTCTGAATTTCTCATACTCTTTGTGAGCTGTTTTTTTAGCAATTTTACTTGAAACCGTTCCAAGGTTGTCAAGTATCTCATATTCATTAAATTGAAGAAAAGCATTAAGCCTTTCAGCCCAATCTTCCATTTTCATAGCTCTACTTCTTTTCGCCATATTTTCAGCAAAATCCAAATACATAGATACTAGTTGATTAAGATTGCTTATCTCTTCCTTGTTTAGATAGTTTTTAGCAACTCCCGTGTCGGTTTTAAGAACCTTCCCTGTTGTTCCAGAGTTTTTAAATGAGGTTAGCCCCATTTTGGGTTTATTAGCATTGGCTCTTTCGGAAATAAGTTCCGCTGCCGTGTGTTGATGAATTGCCCAGTGTAGTTTGTTCTGAACGGTTGCATAAAACTCTCTTGTTATAGGGGAGTTTGTATCATAGTCAATACTGCCTTCTCTAAATAAATCCGTAATCTTCGAGTAGAATCGCCTTTCGGAGTTTCGTATCTCTTTAATTTTTTCGAGTAACTCGTCGAAATAATCCTTCCCAAAAAGGTTTTTACCTTGTTTCAATCTATCATCATTCATGGCAAAACCCTTTACCATATACTCTTTTAGTATAGACGAAGCCCAAATCCTAAATTGCGTTGCTTTATATGAATTAACTCTATATCCAACCGATATAATTACATCAAGATTATAAAAATTTACAGGCTTGGTAGAATTAGCAATTTGCATTTTTTGCAAAGTGCTATCCTCAATTAGTTCGCCGCTATCATAAATATTTTTCAAATGCCGTGCTATACCACTTACATCAACATCAAATATTTCAGCCATTGATTTTTGAGTAACCCAAATTGTTTCCCTCTCATCATCCACTACAACTTGAATCTTTGTGTTACCCTCACTTGATTCGTAAAACAAGAAATCGGACGTGCTGTCTATGCTATTATCCATTAATCAATTCTTTATAAGTTATTCTATTCTCTGTATTTGTCAAAAGCAAATTAAATCTATTCGCCTCCGAAATAGTTCGTGAATTATATCTGAATACAAATTCGTCCACGTACAATTGTAAGTGCTTTTTAGAGGTAAAATGATACACTCCAAAGATACCACGTTTTAGGATAGACCAAAAACCCTCGATAGTGTTTGTATGCACACGTCCTCGAACGTATTCCTTTCTACTATGCTTAACTGTTTGGTGGTCGTAAACACGTTGTAAAGACTTGTAAGAAGTATATTCGTCGGTGTACAAAGTAGCACCCAATTTTACATTCTTAATAATTTCTCTTGACAAAGTTTCTGTAGTAGTGTTTGCAACGTGCTTAGCGTTTAACTTACCGTCTCTTTGCACCATCCCAAGCACAGGTGCTTTATCGTCAGTTGTTCCGTGTACCTTCTTATCGGCATGTCTGTTGGCGTTCTTTCCACCGACGAAAGTTTCATCCGCTTCTATTTCTCCGCTCATTTGGTCGTTATCTAAACCGAAGCATTGACGAATACGTCCTAACATAAACCACGCAGATTTTTGAGTAATATCTAGGTCACGCCCTAACTGTAATGAAGAAATTCCTTTTTTGTGGCCAGTAACCAACCAAATACCAAGGAACCATTTTTGTAATGGTAATTTTGTGTTGTCAAATATGGTGTCTGTTTTTACATTGAAGTACTTTCCCGTCTCTTTGCATTTGTACTTATTCCCTTTGCAATTATAAACCTTTGAATCGATATCGAAAGGACTTACTGCATTACCGTTCCAACGAATAGCCTCTAAATGGTCAATACAAGACTGCTCATCTGGGAAAGTTTGAATTAGTTCTAAAATCGATTTGAAGTCCTTGTTAATCATAGCGTATCAATTAGTACACTACAAATATAAGTAGTTAATTACACTAAACCTAATTATTTTGGTGTAAATAAAGACTAATAATCATTTTGCAATAATGGTTCAATCACCATCATCTTCATCGGGTTCAACAGTGTCATCAACACCTTCACTTATTTGTTCAGCTCTAAGAGTATCAGTTTCCGTGTCTGCGTCATTAGTAGTCCAAGTATATAAACCAGCTACAATAAATAGAACAAATAGAATAAAAATTAATTTTTTCATAATGTAAGGATTTGATACTTAAAGGTATGAAAATTATAATAACTTAAATCGGTAGTTTCACTATATTTGAAATCTCCCCTTAATTTTAATCTAATCAAAATGGATATTACAACAATTGTTGTTTTAGGATTGTATACCGTTGTGTACGTTGCTGTTTTTATAATTCAACAAAATCAAGTTAAAGCTCAAAAAGGAACCATTGACTCAATGAAGTCATTTTTCGAAATATTTAATGTTGATGAAGTTCGAAAGTTTGTTGAAATGAGAGAGGAAACTATGAAGGGTACTTTAGAGAATTTCGCAAATTCTGATAAACGAATAAAAGAATCCTTTGACGAATTTATGAAAGATGAATTGAAAAAGATAGGTGAAGTGCAAGCAAGTCATATCAGAGAAAGATATTTTCAGGTTGCTGGTGTCGTGCTTGATTTTATTAAATATATTCCAAAAAAGGATAGAGTTTCATTTGTAAAAAATAATCTAAGTCTTAACGAAGAATTATTCATCAACATGCTTGTTGAGATAGACTCTTTTGAACCTGATAATCCCGTGTTTGTATATAAGTCTCCTGAGAAACCAACTCATGGGAAAGAATAAATCCAAACCTTTTGTCGAACTCTTCTTCTAGTTCGTTTTTAGATAAAACTTCACTCATATCCTATCGGTGTAAAGTGGTATATAGCTACCACCTATATATCAGTTTACACTACAGAAAAATGATTGAAATACTAATTTTTGTAAATTTAGAAACAATTTCTCCTAAAAATGATACGCACCAACTCCAAACATCCCCATTTTATCGCTTTGGTGAAAGAGCTAGATACCCTACTTAGCGTAGTAGATGGAGAGAAACACGATTATTACCATCAATTTAATAGCATTGAAGGAATACCCTACGTAATTGTAGCCTATTGGAATGGGCAGGCCATCGCCTGCGGAGCCATAAAGCCTTATAACGACACCGCTGTTGAAATAAAACGGATGTACACCCATCCTGACGCTAGAGGCAAAGGTTTAGGGAAAACCATCCTATGCGAGTTGGAGCAATGGGCGAAAGAACTAGGCTATAAAAAACTAATGCTCGAAACCGGAATCTCGTTTGATGCTGCCAATAGTCTTTATAAGAAATACGGTTTTACTCAAATTCCAAATTACGATCAATACAAGGGTGTAAAAGATAGCATTTGCTTCCAAAAACCGATTGATTAATATCGTAAATTAGAGCTTCAGAAATAACGAAATGAGCCATCATCACTCACATAACGAAGATACTTTACACACCCAAAAAGGGTTTCTTCAAAAATACGAAGCCTACCTCGGGGAATTCGTATATGGCGGCATTGACGGCTGTGTGACCACTTTCGCAGTAGTGGCCGGCGCCGTAGGTGCAGGACTTGACAGCTCGATTATAATTATTCTAGGTTTTGCTAATTTATTAGCGGATGGTTTCGCCATGTCTGTAGGCGCATACCTTTCTTCTAAATCTGAAAAGGATAATTACGAAAAACACAAACAGGTAGAATATTGGGAAGTGGAAAACCTCCCAGAAGTAGAAACGGAAGAGATTCGTGAAATCTATCGAGCAAAAGGCTTCGAAGGAGATTTATTAGAACAGGTAGTAGCCGTCATCACAGCAGACAAAGACCGTTGGGTCGACGTGATGATGAAGGAAGAACTCCACATGATGAAGGAGTCTAAGTCGCCCCTAAAAATGGGTGCGGTAACTTACTTCTCCTTTATTCTAATCGGCCTTATTCCTCTGCTTACCTATGTTTGGGATTTCTTTAACCCAATCGATGGCAACCTCTTTTTAATCGCATCTTGCCTCACTGCATTAGGCTTTATTATCGTTGGCACTTTTAAGACCTATGTTACGGAGACTGCGCTATGGAAAGGCGTTCTGGAAACCCTAGCCTTAGGAGCCATTGCCGCACTCGTGTCTTATTATGTCGGTGATCTATTGGAGCATTTGGTGATGAACGCCTAGTTCATCAGAATTTTGTACTTTCAATCCTTCACTAACAACCCATTCCATTTTTGAATTCAAAATCCTCAAAACCAAAGGCTTATTGGAAAGAGAACATTCGATATGTAATCATCCTACTTTCAATCTGGTTTCTGGTCTCTTATGGCTGCGGAATTTTATTTAAAGATGTCTTAGATAACATTTCTCTTGGCGGATTTAAATTAGGGTTTTGGTTCGCACAACAGGGTGCCATCTACTGCTTTGTAATACTCATTTTTATCTATATCTGGCTCATGAACCGTCTCGATAAAAAGTATGGTTATGATGAAGATTCAAATACAAACGAATCATGAGTGTACAAACCTGGACGTATATACTCGTTGGAGTAACATTTGCCATTTATATTGGTATCGCTATTTGGTCGAGGGCCAGTTCAACGAAAGATTTTTATATCGCGGGCGGAGGCGTTTCTCCCTGGGCCAACGGAATGGCCACTGCTGCCGATTGGATGTCGGCTGCCTCTTTTATTTCCATGGCTGGAATTATTGCCTTTGCAGGTTATGATGGTTCGGTATATTTGATGGGATGGACCGGAGGTTATGTGTTATTAGCACTCCTTTTAGCCCCATATCTGCGGAAATTCGGGAAGTTTACAGTACCCGACTTTATTGGCGAACGCTACTACTCCAAATCGGCTCGTATTGTGGCCGTAATCTGTGCTTTACTCGTTTCATTTACCTATGTAGCAGGACAAATGAGAGGTGTAGGCGTTGTGTTCTCCCGATTTTTAGAAGTAGATATCACAACCGGTGTTATCATCGGGATGGTCATAGTGTTGTTCTATGCCGTCCTAGGTGGGATGAAAGGAATTACCTATACCCAAGTGGCTCAATATTGCGTGCTTATTTTCGCCTTTATGGTTCCTGCTATATTTATTTCTTTTCAAATGACTGGAAATCCGGTGCCTCAATTGGGGATGGGTTCCACTTTGAGTGACGGTTCTGGCACCTACTTACTCGAAAAACTCAACGGCCTCTCTACTGAACTAGGCTTTAATGAATACACCGACGGTTCCAAATCGCGGATAGATGTATTTGCCATCACCTTGGCACTTATGGTCGGAACTGCTGGTTTACCGCACGTGATTGTTCGATTTTTTACCGTGAAACGAGTGAAAGATGCCCGAAAAAGTGCAGGAATCGCTTTACTCCTTATTGCCATCCTTTATACAACGGCCCCAGCAGTGGCTGTATTCGCAAAAACGAATTTAATTGATACGGTGAGTGACCAACCCTATTCCGAAATGCCCATCTGGTTTAAGAATTGGGAAGACACTGGCTTGCTCACATTCGATGACAAAAATGATAATGGAACCATACAATATCTCGCCAACAAGGACACCAACGAACTGACAATTGATCGTGACATTATGGTCCTTGCGAATCCCGAAATTGCGAATCTTCCAGCTTGGGTGATTGCATTGGTTGCGGCTGGCGGATTGGCAGCAGCACTATCTACCGCCGCAGGATTACTGTTGGTGATTTCTTCTTCGGTTTCACACGATTTGATTAAGAAGGTATATCGCCCAAATATTTCTGAAAAAGGAGAGCTTTTAGCCGCTCGTATCGCCGCCACTGTTGCCGTTATCATTGCTGGTTACTTCGGAATTAACCCTCCCGGCTTTGTTGCCGCAGTGGTCGCATTGGCCTTTGGACTCGCAGCCGCCTCATTTTTCCCAGCCATTGTCATGGGTATTTTCTATAAACAAATGAATAAAGAAGGTGCCGTTGCTGGTATGGTAGTGGGTATCTCCTTGATGCTTTTTTATATGCTGAAGTTTAAATTCGGAGTTTTTGATGGTGGGAAAGAGGCCGTTAGCGGTTTGAGCGACGATTGGTGGTTCGGAATTTCTCCTGAAGGATTTGGAGCCGTTGCCATGTTCGTGAATTTTGCCGTAGCATTAATCGTGCATAAATTCTCGCCGCCACCTCCCGAGAAGGTTGCTCAAATGGTAGAAAATATTAGAATTCCTAGTGGAGCAGCCGAAGCACAAGATCATTAAAACAGAACAGAATGCTACCCTTTTACCTTTCGTCGGAAAACTGAAATTTTGTAACTTTTCAGATAAATTATAACTGCTGAAATGACTCATCCTAAAATTATCGTGCGAATTGCAGAAGATCCGGATTTAGACATCTTGAAATCCGTCGCCAAAAGCACTTTTATAAGCACGTACGGAGCCTTTAATACGCCTGAAAACATGCGTGATTATTTGGAGACCCACTTTAGCGAAAAGGCCATAATCGCTCAACTCAACGATCCTGAAGTCCAATTCTTTTTGGTTGAACAAAGTAATACTACACTGGGCTACATTAAAGTAAATAGAGGCACCGCGCAAACCGAATCTAGCTACCCAAACACCTTGGAAATTGAGCGCATCTACGTCCTTTCAGAATTCCATGGTCAAGGCCATGGCAAACTACTTCTTCAAAAAGCCATTGAAATAGCGAAAAATGATCAGTTAGAAAATGTATGGCTGGGTGTCTGGGATCAAAATCCGAAGGCGATTGCCTTTTACGAAAGAAATGGATTTAGTACTTTCGGAGTACACGAATTTCTATTGGGAGATGACCCGCAAAGGGACTATATGATGAAATTCGATTTGCCATAATACCCTAGAAAAAGATGAGTCAATACCACATCAAAAACCTCGAAGAATACTTTCAAGTCTACCGAAAATCGGTACAGGAACCAGAATCTTTTTGGGAGGAGATCGCCGAAGAGCATTTTCAATGGCAAAAGCCTTGGCGCAAAGTTTTAGACTGGGATTTCAGCACCCCTGAAGTAAAGTGGTTTGATGGCGCTCAACTCAACATCACCGAAAATTGCCTCGATCGACACCTCCGCGTTCGTGGTGATAAAACCGCCATTTTATTTGAACCCAATGATCCCAACGAAGCGGCACAACACATAAGCTACAAACAATTGCATGAGCGGGTATGCCGTTTTGCCAATGTCCTGAAAGATATGGGCATTGAAAAAGGAGACCGGGTTTGCATTTACCTACCCATGATTCCTGAATTGGCCGTTTCCGTTTTAGCATGTGCACGTATTGGCGCCATTCATTCGGTAGTTTTTGCAGGCTTTAGTGCCACCGCTTTGGCGACGCGCATCAACGATTGTGATTGCAAAATGGTGATTACCAGCGACGGATCCTTCCGAGGTAATAAAACTATAGACCTCAAAGGGATTGTAGATGAAGCTTTGGAGCAATGTAATGGCGTAAAAAATGTATTAGTTGCACAACGCACCCATTCAGAAACCACAATGAAAGAAGGCCGCGATCATTGGTTACAGCCACTGCTCGACAATGCATATAGTGACTGCGTCCCTGAAATCATGGAAGCAGAAGACCCTCTTTTTATTTTATACACTTCGGGATCCACAGGGATGCCAAAAGGAATGGTTCATACTACCGCGGGATATATGGTTTATACGGCCTACACCTTTAAAAATGTTTTTCAATATGCTGAGGAAGATGTGTATTGGTGTACCGCAGATATTGGCTGGGTTACTGGACACAGTTATATTGTGTATGGCCCATTGCTCAATGGTGCCACTACGGTAATGTTCGAAGGAGTTCCTACCTATCCAGATTGGGGACGTTTTTGGCAGATTGTAGAAAAGCATAAAATTACTCAATTCTATACGGCTCCTACCGCGATCCGAGCTTTGGCTAAAGAAAACTTAAGCTTCGTTTCTAAGTATGATCTCTCATCACTGAAAGTTTTAGGTACCGTAGGAGAACCCATTAACGAAGAGGCTTGGCATTGGTATAACGATCATATTGGCAAAGGAAATAGCCCCATTGTGGACACTTGGTGGCAAACCGAAACAGGAGGCATCCTTATTTCGCCCATTCCCTATGTGACTCCCACCATTCCCACTTTTGCGACGCTTCCATTACCTGGTATTCAACCTTGTTTGATGGATGAGGAGGGGAAAGAACTTTCAGAAAATAAAAGCAACGGTCGTCTCTGTATAAAGTTTCCCTGGCCATCCATGGCTCGCACCATTTGGGGGAATCACCAGCGATATAAGGAAACCTATTTCATGGCTTATAAAGACAAATATTTCACAGGCGACGGAGCCCTGAGGGACGCCACAGGCAACTATCGAATTACGGGTCGTGTAGACGATGTCATTATTGTTTCAGGCCACAATCTTGGGACAGCACCCATTGAGGATGCCATCAATGAACACCCTGCCGTTGCCGAAAGTGCCATTGTGGGCTTTCCACATGACGTCAAAGGAAATGCATTGTATGGATATGTTATTCTGAAAGAAGCGGGACAAACACGAGATCAAGGCAATCTGCGGAATGAAATCAACCAACTCATTACAGAAAAGATTGGACCCATTGCCAAATTAGATAAAATTCAATTTACGCCTGGACTGCCCAAAACCCGTAGCGGTAAAATTATGCGCCGTATTCTTCGGAAAATAGCCAGCGATGATGCTGAAAATCTTGGAGATATTTCTACTTTATTGAACCCTGAAATAGTGGCGGACATCAAGAAAAATGTGCTCTAGGCTTCGAGAACCTCAACCTTCAGCGCGAAAAGTTAGAATTGAAATGCCGAGTGAGGCTACGAGGACCTCAGCCTCCAATGATGCCTGAGGCTCTCGAAGGCGGAGTGGACCAATCGAGATTAATAATCCATGCCAAAAGGATATACCTACATATTAGAATGTGGAAATGGGAGTTACTATACGGGTAGCACAATCCATTTGGAGAAGCGGGTACTTCAACATCAAAAAGGTTTAGGTGCTAACCATACCAAAAAGCACCTGCCAGTTAAATTAGTTTATTATAAACTCTATAAAAGAATTAATGATGCATTTTATCGGGAAAAACAAATACAAGGATGGAGTCGCAAAAAGAAAGAAGCATTAATGGACGGTGAACCACGCTTACTTCCAGAATTATCCATTGCATATCGAGATTTAAGGTAGGGAATGGGGTTTCGAGGCTTCGAGAACCTCAGCCCCGTAGGAAGCAAGGCTCACGAAGCGATGCCTGAAGCCCTCGAAGGCGGAGTGGCCTGAACAAACTCAAAACAGCAGCGGCACCACATAATAAGTCACCAAAATTAAAAGCAGCACCGAAATTACATTTAGCACTACGCCAATTCGTGCCATTTGAGCCACTTTGATATGCCCACTAGCAAAGACAATGGCATTGGGCGGAGTAGCCATAGGAAGCATAAAAGCACAACTAGAAGCTAAGGTCACTGGGATGACCATTTGTAATATAGGCATGTCTATTCCAATGGCAATTCCCACCACTAAAGGCACCAATATCGTGACCAAGGCAACATTGCTCATCAACTCGGTCATAAAAAGCATGATAATGATGAGTACGGCTGTGATTACTATGGCGCTCCAATTTTCTTTGGTCGCAATAAAGTCGCCAATCATATCGATAAAGCCGGCTTGGGTAAGACCAGAAGCCAGGGCAAGTCCGCCTCCGAATAACACTAAAATCCCCCAAGGTAATCTTGACGTGTCCTCCCATTTTAAAGGAAATGATCCCGTTTTAAACTCTAAAGGAACTATAAACATAGCCACAGCCGCTATCATACTTATGGTGGTGTCGGTTAATTTTAAATCAGGAAACCAGGAGTTGATCGCCCCACGTAGCATCCAAGCAACGGCTGTTAATAAAAATATGGTGAGTACGACCTTTTCTCCTCGGGACATTTTCCCCAACTTATCCAATTCACTTTGAATGACATTTCCAGACGACTGTAAATTCCCAAGTCGGTTCGGATAAAACACTTTGACAATAAAAAAGTAGGCAATCACAAGCATAACCAAAGAGAAAGGCACCCCTAATTTCATCCATTGAAAAAACCCTATATCCAATTGATAATTTTCATTCAGAAATGCAAGCATTACAGAGTTGGGTGGTGTTCCAATAAGTGTTGACATACCTCCAATATTGGCGGCAAACGCAATCCCCAACATAATAGAAAGTGCAAAATTCTGGTCGTTTTTGGTAAAGCCATCAACATCGTTCATCAAAAGGGAAATCACCGACACGGCAATGGGAAGCATCACGACAGTCGAGGCCGTGTTGGAAATCCACATGCTTAGTAAGGCGGTCGCAATCATAAAACCGAGGATGATTCCATTTGCTTTGGTCCCCGTGATTTTCAATATGGAAAGGGCAATTCGTTTGTGGAGGTTCACTTTTTCGAGCGCCAAAGCAATTACAAAACCACCGAAAAATAAATAAACAATCGGATTTGCATAATTGCTGGATACGGCCCTGATGTCCATAATTCCTAAGAGCGGAAATAAAGCCAAGGGCAATAGTGCCGTCACCGATATTGAAACCGCTTCACTAATCCACCAAATGATCATCCATGCAGCCACAGCCGCCACCATGTCCAATTCAGGAGAAATAAATGTATCGGGTAAAAAATAGAGCAAGGCGAACACCAAAGGTCCGAGAATAAATCCAATACGCTGATAGCCGGAAAAAGATTTCATTGCCGTGAAGATAGAAAATTTCCATCATTCTGTTTCGCGGCTTTGAGAGCCTCAGTCTCCAGCTTAGGAGTCGCGAAGCGATGCCTGAGGTTCTCGAAGGCGTAGCAAATACTATTCTTCCAAAACCGTAAACGCCTGAATCGCAGCATTGGGCTCCATAATGGTGTAACCCGCCCAAAAATTAGGGTCGTATTTCGACAAGTAAGTAGCCTCAACATCTTTATTTTCTTCTGCCGACTCGTAAGCTACTTCCGATATCGGTTCAGAATCAAAAACCACTAGTTCATATTTTTGAACGTTTGAAATTTGCACGTCCAATTGCAGTGAAAGTTCGTTTTGCTTGCGACGTCCTTTTACGTGTTTATTCTTTTCAATCACCTTCAATGGACGGTCTACTCCGAAAAAACTTCCGTCTTCCAATTCAATATAACGAGGGCTGTAAGCACCAGTCACATCTTTCATAAACAACATCTTTCCGCGGTACACATTTTGACGGAATTTAATCCCCAAAAGTCCGAAGCGACGCAGCGGACGCACATTGTCAAATTCCAATCGCATCACAGCATAATCTGCCGTATTCACATACATCACTCCTTTAAAATCCTTTTTGCCTTTGGGTTCAAAACTGATAATAAAAACTGATTCTCCGTCAATGAAAGTATAGTTTTTAAGTTCAAATTTATACCGATTCGATTTTTCCAAAATATCCAATTTCGAGTCTTCATTAAAGAACAATTCCTCATACAATCCAGAGATTCGGTCTTTAATGTTTTGCTGAAAATGATGTTGCTTCTCTGCATTATTTTCAACCTCCACCTTAACGGCCTTTGCATCGGCATCGGCATCGGTTAGAGAGTCCAATTGAACCTTGGTTCCAAAAATTCCTGATTTGATTTTTAAATAAGAATCGGGCTTTACGTTTTCCTTAAAAATGCGCTCTAGTTTTTCTGAAAGTCCATCCATGGAAAGATCTTTGGACTTATCGTATAACTCGGCAGCCTTGTCAACAAACAACTTGTGTTTGCCATAGTCGCCATAGAAATCGCCGACCACTTCTCGGTAATAGGAAGACTTTCGAGGCACCAAACGTGCAATGCTATCGATTAGCTCCTTATTTAATTCTTCAATGGTCGATTTTTGAAATCCGAAGTCCACTTTCTCCATTCTATTGAAATCGGATTGGCGGAAAAAGATCTTCTTTCTCGATACTTCAACCGTATAATTCTTGGTGAGATTCTCTTTTACCTTTTCCACAATCTCTTCCGCAGAAAGATTTTGATTGCTCACAAATACGCTCTGCAATTCGAAGGCTTGAGGATTCAACTGAATGATGCTTTCCTGACTAGCATCATATGTGATTCCCTTCTTTTCGTAGCCCATGGACGAAATATAAATAGAATCATTTGGTGATTTAATTCGGTCGACAATGACCGTGAATACACCTTCTTCATTCGTAATTACTCCTTGATTTTTACCTGTTTCTAAAGTAGCAAAGGGAATCGGCTCTCCCGTCTTCGCATCCACAACTGTGGCAGAAATAGTCTGCGCTGAGGCGGATAAACTAAGGAATACAAAAAAGGCAAAGAAGATGGTTTTTATCGTGTTCATGGACATTTTATAAATGATTACTATGGTTATAGACGCAACAAATTTGAAAATGGTTGTCTAAGTATTTGTTTTAAGAAGACGAAACAGCGAATGGTTTGTTACAATTACCCCCTTCGGTACTATTTCGCGAAGCGGAATCACTAGGGGCCTTTGGGGTTTATTTTTGTTTGTTATGCGAGAATTAATTTGAAGACTCCGTGTAACATCCGCACCCAACCATCCTTGCGCCACCGATATAGCTTTAGCGCACACGGTCGAAGGGAAGGGGCCAAATCAAAAATGGAGCTTGCTTGTGTCTTCGATACAAAACTCGTAGGTCACTGAGTGATTTTGCGACGGTAGGAGCAAAATTGTACCGAAGGGAATGTATCTTTACATCATGGCGAAGAAGGGCAAGGAAAAAAACACTAAAAACAAGGCAAAGCACTCCAAATTGATGGATCGCAAGAAAAGTAAGCTGAAAAAAGAACAGCAAACTCGTAAGGAAAAACTGAAAGCCATTATTGAGAATGCCAAGAAAAATAATGACTCCGATTAGAAAGTAGCTGTAGCCAATGTATACGATTATTGATGTAGAAACCACCGGACGAACCAACCGAATTACTGAGATTTCCATTTTCAAATATGATGGTGACAAGATCGTTGATGAATTTACTTCTTTAGTGAATCCAGAAGACTTTATTCCGGCCCACATTACCGCTTTGACAGGTATTAATAATGCCATGGTTGCCAATGCTCCTTACTTTAGTGATATTGCCGAGGCCATTTTACGCATTACTGAACAAACCATTTTCGTCGCTCATAATGTTAACTTCGACTATAATGTTATCAATGGCGAATTTAAACGCCTGAACATTGAGTTCCGAAGAAAAAAATTGTGTACCGTACGTCTTTCACGAAAGCTAATTCCTGGTTTTCGTTCCTATAGTTTAGGAAAATTATGTGCTAATTTGAACATCAATATAGAAGGCCGTCACCGTGCGCGTGGAGATGCCGAAGCCACAGTCATTCTGTTTCAAATGTTACTTTCCAAAGAAAACGCCGAAACTGTTTTTACCGAATTTCTGAAGAAAAACTCCAAGGAAGCCACCTTGCCCGCCCACTTACCCAAAGAAGTTTTTGAAGCCCTTCCCAATGCGCCAGGCGTGTATTATTTCAGAAATAAAAAAGGAAAAATTATCTATGTGGGAAAGGCCAAGGACATCAAAAAAAGGGTCCTCAGTCATTTTTACGACAAGAAACAAAAGGAACTCGACCTCTGCCGTGAAACCGGCCATGTCGATTTTGAACTTTCCGGTAGCGAATTGGTCGCCTTACTTATGGAAGACGCGGCCATCAAACATCATTATCCACAATACAACGTAGTGTCCAAACGAGCACCTCGGTCCTTTGCGATTTTTAGCTATACAGATCGCGCGGGAATTGTCCATTTGGCATTTAACACCGCCAAAGGAACTCCAAGTCCGCATCTTATATTATATACCCAACAGCAATGTCGTTTGGTGTTAGAGCAAATTTGCGTCAAATTTGAACTCTGTCCTAAATTTTGTCATTTACAGGAAAACGTGACCTCCTGTTCACATTATATTATTGAGACTTGCAAAGGGGTTTGCCGCGCTGAAGAAACACCTCAATCCTATAACGAGCGCGTGGTCTTGGCCATTGAACATATTCGCGCCTCCAATCAAAATCTTATCCTAAAAGAAAGAGGCCGGAATCCCGAGGAGGATGCTTTTATCATGGTACGGAATGGCATTTATTTGGGTTACGGATTTGTGGACCGCTCGGCCGATTTGAACAATCTGGATGCATTGGAAAACTATTTAATTCCGCAGAAAGATAGTGTGGATGTGTGGAGGATTCTTCGGAATAAAATGGTGGGTTAAGTCCCTAAAGAACATGCTTATGAAGCACATTACTTCCGTAACAAAACAGAAAGCTTGCGACTAATTTTTTGAATGCTAGGAAAAGATAGTATCTTAGTTATTCATTTTGAGCGGATTACCGCTGGGTAATTTTCGCCAAAAACAACCACTAACCTCTTCAAAAATGAGTCAATTAAGTATTATTATAGCCGTTGTCGTTATTCTCGTTCTCCTCATCTTCGTGATGATAGGCATCTTCAACAAATTCGTAAAAAATAGAAACCTGGTCCAAGACGCTTGGGGTAATATTGATGTCGCCCTCAAAAGGCGTTATGATTTAATTCCAAATTTGGTCGAAACTGTGAAAGGATACGCCGCTCACGAAAAGGACACTTTGGAAAAGGTAATTCAGGCCCGAAACGCTGCTATGTCTGTCCCTTCCGACGATATTGCTGGTCAAATTCAAGCTGAAAATGCCCTGCAACAAACCCTGCGAAGTATTTTTGCCTTGAGCGAAGCCTATCCTGATTTAAAGGCCAACGTCAACTTTATCGATTTACAGCAAAAACTGAATGAGATTGAAGAAAATCTGGAACGCAGCCGCCGTTACTACAATGGCTCCGTTAGACAGAACAACACCTATGGCGAAAGTTTCCCTGGGGTGCTATTTGCTGGATTGCTGAAATACAAGCATTTCGACTTTTTCGAAACTACGGGAGAAGCCCGCGAGAACGTAAAAGTGGAGTTTTCTTAGTTTTCTTTTTATTCTGAAATGATACCGCCCATGAAAAAACAGGTCCTGCTTTTCCTTGCCCTTATCGCTCTCACGAATAGCTATGCACAAGGCTTTGTCGTAAAAAATTATGAAGTGGATATCTACATCAATGCCGACGGTTATTTTGATGTGGTGGAAAATTACGACATCAATTTCGACATCCATAAGCACGGTATTTATCGAGATATACACACCCGCTACGATGTGGTAAATTGGGATGATTCCAAAGAAAAAAGGGAAATAAAAATCAGTAATATTGAAGTTCTCAATCACAAATTTGAAACCACCAATGCCTTTATGCGTAAAGTGGGAGGCACTTTGCAAATAAAAATAGGAGATCCAGACAAGACAATTATTGGACCCGTGCATTATGAAATTAAATACCGCGTAAAAAGAGGGTTTTTGCACGAACCAGACGCGGACCGATTTTACTGGAACCTGAAACCTACGCAATGGATTGCGCTGTTTCAGGACATGAAATTTAGGATTCATTTGCCGCAAAAGAACTTTATTGACAACAAGGATTATCAGGTGTATACGGGAACTTTTGGCAACACCCTCACGAGCAAGGAATTTATTATCGAACAATCCAACGGTGTACTTACCGGAACAGCCATCAAAGGTTTTTCATCCAACTATGGGGAAGCAGTGACCGTTTTAATCGATTTACCACCCGGTTCGATCAAACCCTACAAACCGTTATGGCCGTTTTGGAGTCGTTATGGATGGACGTTGATTGCTGGAGTGCTCATCATGGCCTTCTATTTACTTTGGCGAAAGTTTGGAAAGGACGATCCCGTTCCCACCACCATCAGTTATCACGCCCCTGAAAATCTAGATTCTGCTATGGCTGGTTTCTTGATTGACGATTCAGATGACACGGCCGACCTCATCTCATTAATCCCATATTGGGGTGCCAGAGGTTTTCTGAAAGTAGAAGAAATTGAAGGCAAGGGATGGTTCTCCAAAGGAGACACCAAACTCATTAAGGTTAAAAGTATCCCCGGAGATTCGCCCAAGTACCAACGGACGATATTCAATGGATTGTTCAGCAGTTCTGCAAATAGTTCTGTACTCGTTAGCACCCTGAAAAACACTTTCTATACCAAAATGACCATCGCGAAAACCCAGTTAAAGGCGGCCGCACAAAAATACTACGAACCCAAGGCGAATGCCGTCATGAAAATGGCCTATGGGGTACTCGTGATCCTTCTTCTTTTACTCACGCCTCTTGCACTTTATCTATGGGGAGTGATAGCAGCCGTGGCCGTTTTTATGACCTGCGTAGTGTTGATTCTGATGAATAGATTTATGATCAAAAAGAACAAACATGGCAACCGAATTTTTTCTGAATTAAAAGGCTTTAAGCGCTTCATCAAAACCGCTGAGGAAAACAAATTAAAAATGCTCCTCAAGGAAAGCCCCTCCTATTTTGAATCGACCATGGGATATGCTCTTTCTTTTGGTGCCTTCGCAGTCTGGGCCAAGAAGTTCGAAGGCCTAAACACACAACCTCCTGAATGGTATTCTTCCACAGGTGGTGGTCATATGAGCATGCACAATTTTTCACGTTCCTTTACCTCGTCCATGTCTTCAGCAAGCTCGACCATGGTGAGCTCTCCCTCCAGCAGTGGTGGCGGTGGTTCTTCAGGTGGCGGCGGCGGCGGCGGCGGCGGTGGGAGTTGGTGATATCATTCCTTATTTCGATTAAAATTATCCAGCAATAACGAAATCGTTTTCGTACATAAACCCCTATAAACACTAGCTTTACGTTAATTTTTACCTATCTTTAGTCTTCAAAATAATGGGCTATGACGCATACCAAACTCGAACGATTTCAACAGCATGTGCTGTCCAAATATCAGATTTATAACAGTGTTTTTATGACGCTGCCCTTTGATTCGATTTCGCATACGGGGGTGTTATTGCCTTTGTTTCAAGAGGTGTGCGAAAAGGGCTTTAAAAATGGGCAAAACCCTACAGAGATTGTGGAGGCATTTTTTGGGCAGTATCAGGAACATCGGAGTCCGGAGCGACGTACGAAGTTGTTGTTTCGGTTTATACAGTATATCGAGCGGCAAGTGGTGTTGTTTGACGCCGTGGAAGAGGCTACCTTTCCTATTATTAACAATATGGACGGGCGCGGGACGCTTCGCAATGTGAAGGAGGAAGCTCAGGACAAGAACAAACAAGAGGAGCTGAAACAATACTTGGAACGTTTTAAAATTAGAACAGTTTTGACGGCCCACCCTACCCAGTTTTATCCGGGCCCTGTACTCGGGATTATCACCGATTTAGCCAACGCCATTGAACACAACAAACTGGACGACATCAAATCATTCTTGGCTCAGTTGGGAAAAACTCCTTTCTTTAAAAAGCAGAAACCAACGCCTTATGATGAGGCCGTGAGTCTTATTTGGTACTTGGAGCATGTGTTTTACCATAGCGTGGGTACCATTTATAATTATATTCAGAATAATATATTTGAAGGGGAGCCATTGGACAATCAGGTGATCAATCTTGGTTTTTGGCCAGGTGGAGATCGCGATGGAAATCCTTTTGTGACCACCGAAATTACCCTCCAAGTAGCCGACCGCTTGCGACGTACCATTCTAAAAAACTACCACAAAGACTTACGGAATTTACGCCGTCGCATCACTTTTAAATGGGCCGAATCACTCGTGATTGCATTGGAAACAGACCTTTACAAACACCTCACCCTCCCAGCGAGTAAGGCAACCCTCACTCCTGAAGGAATGCTGCAGCAACTAGGTGAATTAAAAGATGTACTTATCAATGAACACCAATCGCTCTTTGTGGATTTGGTGTCCGACTTGATGCACAAAATTCAATTATTTGGGCTGCATTTCGCTACTTTGGATATTCGTCAGGATTCGCGGGTACACACCACAGTGATGACCAACATTTCTGAAAATATTTCAGACCTTTTTGAAAAGCCCTACGCGGATTATTCCGAAGAAGAAAAAATAACAGCCTTGAGTGAGCTTACGGGAAGTATTGACCCGAATGTTCTTACCGAAGAAATCGCTCAAAAAACCATCGCGTCTATCTATGCTATGAAGGAGATTCAGGTGACGAATGGGGAACAGGGTTGCAATCGATATATTATTAGCAACAATGGCAGCGTAGTGAATGTTTTGGAGGCATTTGCAATGATTCGTCTGTGCGATTGGGAACAACCAACGGTGGATGTGATTCCGCTATTTGAAATGGTAGAAGACCTTTTGGTGGCCGATCAGGTGATGGAAACGCTTTATACCAATCCCGAATATGCTGCTCATCTGGAACGCCGTGGCAATAGACAATCCATCATGCTCGGTTTCAGTGACGGAACCAAAGACGGTGGCTACTTAATGGCGAATTGGAGTATTTTTACCGCCAAAGAACGACTCACAGAGATTTCCAGAAAATACGGAATTATCGCTGTATTCTTTGATGGTCGCGGTGGCCCTCCAGCACGTGGTGGTGGTAAAACACACCAATTTTATGCTTCCATGGGTAACACGGTCGAGCACGAAGAAGTTCAGCTTACGGTGCAAGGGCAGACCATTAGTTCTAACTTCGGAACTAAGGATTCTTGTCAGTATAATATGGAGCAACTCCTTAGCTCGGGGATTGCCAACGCGGTGTTTAGTGACGAGGCCAATACCCTTTCCGAAGCAGATAGAACTACCATGAATCGTCTGGCAGCATTGAGCTATGAAGCCTACAAAGATTTTAAAAGTCATCCGCAGTTTTTGCCCTATTTAGAGCAAATGAGTACCTTAAAATACTACGCCAAGACGAATGTTGGTAGTAGGCCATCCAAACGTGGGAAAGACACTGAATTGGTGTTTAGCGACCTTCGGGCCATTCCTTTTGTAGGGAGTTGGAGTCAGTTGAAGCAAAATGTTCCCGGTTTTTATGGGGTTGGGGTTGCTTTGTCTTCTTTTCTAGATACTAACGAATTTGACAAAGTGCAATCACTCTATGACAACTCAGCTTTCTTTCGAACTTTATTGGAAAATAGCATGATGAGTCTGACCAAATCCTTCTTTCCATTGACATCCTATATGAAGGACGACCCAGTATTTGGGAGTTTTTGGACCCTAATTCATGAAGAATCCGAGCGTAGCAAGGCGATGCTACTAAAAGTAACTGGTTATTCTGAATTAATGGAAGATTCGAAAGCCATGCGCGAGTCTATCGCCGTGCGAGAAAAAATTGTCTTGCCTTTATTGACCATTCAGCAATTTGCGTTGCGTGAAATACATCAACTAAAACAAAAAGGCGGAAATGCCGAACGTCTGGATGTATTGGAAAAAATGGTGACGCGTTCGTTATTCGGGAATATTAATGCTAGTCGGAATAGTGCGTAGTGACACTTCGAGAGCCTCAGTGTCCAAAACTGAAACTAACATTTTCATATAAAAAATAGAGGCACGGTGGCTGAGGTTCTCGAAGCCACAACTAAAACTTATAAGAAGCCGCAACAATCAAGTTACGTCCTGCACCTGCAATACCACTGGAATATTGACGGTAGCGTTGGTCTGTGATGTTTTCTAGGCTTGCCGTAAGCTGTAAATCACTGGTAAGTTGATATTGACCAGCGATGTTAAGTGTATACCATGAAGGTGAAAAAGGATCTCCATTTTTGTCAGAAGCATATAGAAAGGCATTGCTCTGCTGGCTCGGCGCCAAATCCTCAAAATCAAATTGTCCGTTGAAATCTATAAAGGCATCCAACTTCCACTTTTCTTTTTTAAAGATTAAATGGGTGTTTCCAAAAGGAGGTGCCGCATGACGAATGGGTGCTTCCGTACCGTCGTCCTCTTCTGTAAAACCATCCGTAATATTGTATCGAGAGGTCATTTGAAAAGCTTCACTAAAATTCACTTCCATTCCTACTTCAAAGCCATAAACTTCGGCTCTACCCGCATTTTGAATGGCTTGTACATTGCTTTCATCGCCTTGATAGATAATCGTTGTTTGTCCGTCTAGGCTGAAACCTCTTCGCACTAATGCATCTTTCAAGACGGTATAGTAGGCTGCTACGTCTAACTTAACAACGTTGTCAAAGTTGAGTGTCGTTCCTATTTCTCCGTTATAGGCATATTCAGCCTCAACATCTGGATTGGGCACCACTACACTTCCAGGTTCGCTATCAAATATTTTACCAACGTCATCCACATTAGGGGCTCTAAATGCTGTTCCAAAGTTCAGGCGCCATCCTAAAATTTGATTGGGCTGCCATGTAACTCCCGCACTTCCTGTAAGTGCGCCTGTATTTACATTAGCCTCAGAGAATGGAAGATCAAAAAATTGGTTGTTTTCAGTAAAGTCGGCATCCAATAAAATATGATTGTATCTCAATCCTCCTTGAAAGGAAACTGTTTCAGAAAACTTGGATTGCACACTGGCATAAAGGGCCATGGACTGCCATACAGAACCATCAGGATACCGTGAGGCGTCTGCCGTGGAAGTTCCATTGGTGATGTCCGTTTGTTTTCCTTCGCTTCCTACTTTGTTATAGATATATTCGGCTCCGTAAAATAAATTATAGGCACCAATTTTCTTAGTGAAATCCAAACCGCCAGTATAAGCATTGACTACTTCATCTGATTCAAACAAAATAGTATCTCCAAAATCTCGGTCGTTTCGACTTTCTTTAAATCGTTGGTAGCTCAGTGTGAATTTACTATCGTCAAACATTGCTACTCCATCTTGCTGGTGAGACACCTGCAAATTTCCGCTCATCCATTCTTGCGGGCCATAATACCATTCCGCAGAACGTAATTGGCCATCACGCTTTCTAATCAATCGATCATAGCGAGGATAATCACTAGTAGTGGTATAAAACATTCCCAGGTTAAAATCCCATTCTTTCGAAGGAGAAAATCGTACTTTTTGCATAAAGTTGATCTGATCGTAACCCGTGAAGCGCTGTACTCGGGGATCGTCATTTTCTACTTCGGTATCGACGCCATTGATGGTCTCTACGTATTCATTCCGCAGGTAATCATCTGGGCCATTGCTTCCCATTCTCAAATCGTCAAAGTCGGTATAGGTAACACTGGTTAAAAATGCCCATTCTTTCATTCCGATGTTGAGATCGAAATGACCTGTTTTTTCATTACTGGCTGTGGAATATCTTCCCAATGCACTTCCTGAAATATCTATTCCATCCTCAAATGAATATCGAGGTTTTTGGGTGTAAAAGTTCATTACGCCTCCCACTGCATCACTACCGTAAACGACAGATCCAGGACCCAAAATAACTTCGGTACGTTCCACAGCAAATGGATCGATAGAAATCACATTTTGCACATTTCCACCGCGAAAAATGGCAGTATTAAAACGTACCCCATCCACCGTGATCAATAGTCGGTTGGTAGAAAAGCCTCTAATTAAGGGGCTTCCACCACCCAACTGACTTTTCTGCACATATACCTGTCCGCTGCTCTCTAAAAGATCGGCGGCAGTTTGCGGATTTCTGAATCGCACATCCTCACTAGTTACACTAACGATCTGTTGTGGAATATCTCTTTTACGCTGGCCAAACTTAGCTACAGAAAGAATGATTTCGTCTAACTGACTCGATTGTAATTGTAAGAATACTTTATTGCCAGCCGTGGTAATTTCGGCCTTGGTAAGTCCCAAATCATTGTGTGAAATATGCTGAAAATTGACCGTTTCGCCATCGGAGAAGTTCGAAATATCAACGAAGCCGTCAAAATCGGTAATCCCTGTTTTGGTTTTTTCTGAATTGTAAATAACAACCGCAGATATGGGTTCCTGATTTTCCTCGTTCAGAACTTGAATTTTTTGGGCAAAAGTATGAATGGAAAATCCTATGAAACATAGGATAAAAAGTAGGGTTCGCATGCTTAATTAAAAAGTTGGTTTAACACCAATAATGACTTCGGTTTTTTATAGCCCTGCAAATGTAACTGATAATATAACAATAGCAAATTAAGAGCCTCAAATCGTTGGTTTTTGGTCGTTTTTTTCTCATTCAATGCATCAAAATTTATGCCGAAAAACCCTTTCATGGTTTCTACTGCTTCACCCTGATGACAATAGTCTCCAAAAGCTTGTTTTTGAAAGTTACCTTCCATCAAGTTGAAAAAGGGAAACGCACTGCTTGAAGTATCTGGATAAAACCCTAAATAGGTGGTTAATTTCAGTAAAAAAAGTAAATGAAAATTGGCAACAGCATCATGCAAATCTAGCCATTGTAAGGCGCTAGTGATGTATTCAAATAACTCAGGGTTCGCTTCTTCCTCCTGAATGGAATTTTTAAGCATCTCTGCTAGAAATAGGACGATGGAAGACTTGATCACCTCAGTATGCAGGCTCTGATAGGCCTGTAACACCTTGGCTTCCGAAATGCGTTCTAAAGTGCCTTTATTTTTGTGATAAGCTTCTAACTGAAGCAAGGTAAGTGGCTGAAAGAGGGAAGTTCTTAATTTTCCTTTTTTGGACTTTAAGATTCCGCGTAAGAGATAAGTTTTGACTCCATAGTCTTCGGTAAAGCAAGTCACGATTAGATCGGCCTCGGCATACTTTAAAGCAGAAAAAACAAGAGCGCGCGTAGAGACTTGCATCCTATCGAACAATCATTACTTTAGAAACCTTCGTTTCAAAGGCGTCGTCTGTGGTAATAAGTATCATATACACCCCAGACGCCACTTTATATTGTCCAAAGGCACTCGTATCCCATAGCACACTTCCACCCTCACTGGTGGTTTCGAACACGAGATTACCCTCGATATCGGTGATTTTAACGTTCGCATTGGACGTAAGCCCGTCGATCGTCACATTTCCAGTAAAACCAGGTCGAACGGGATTTGGGTATGCATATACATTTTCCAAGTTATCGCGAGGTGCTGTTGAACTTCCGTCAAAAGCAACCAAACCGTTTATGGTAGCAAAATAAACCCTTCCGCTAAGTTCATCGATCGCAATATCTTGGACATTGTTTGAGGGTAAGGGTGAATTGTCTTTATTGAATCTCAACAAGGTTTCTTGTCCGTTAGGCGAAAAGTAAAACACTCCAGATGATGAGGTGGACACCCACTTATTGTTGGAGCCATCCACTTCGATATCGGTGATGGTTTGACCCACCAGTAGTTCTTGTCCCACTCCGTCTTCTTCAATGATGATTGCTTGTGATTCTACATTGGCACCCTCTTCAAAAAATCCGGCGACGTTAAATAGTACGCGCAATCCTCGTGCGGTTCCAATCCAAAGTCGATTTTGATTGTCGAAGGCCAAGGATCGAACTCTCGTAGACGGTAGGTTTCCACTTCCGGCATTTTCGTTGATCCTATTGAGTGCATTGGTCGCGGGATTATAGCCTAACATCCCATTTTGTTGGGTTCCGAAGAACACAAAACCTTCCCTACTTATGTTGAGGTCTGTAAGCGCCAATTCGCCAGCGGCATCAATAACTTCTTCGAGATTAATTTTTTGTAGTTGGCCTGAAGTGTTCAACTTTATAAGTCCGTCATTGGTTTTAGATTGCACAAACCACAAATTCCCATCACGGTCAAATTCAGATCCAAAAATTCGGATTCCAGCATCATCACCATTAACAAAAATGCGTTCGAGCGTGCTATTGGTTTCATCAAATAATTTGTCAGGTACTTGCGCTGTAATTCTTAATAGTCCCTTCTGAAATGAGGACATATAAACCTCATCGGGATTGAAAGGGTTTATTTTTACTTCAACTAGATCACTCGCGCCTGACAAAAATGGAGTGTCAGCCGAAAGATTGGTCCATTCTTCATCTTTCAAATTACTAACTCCTAAAAAGTCCAACGGAAACGGGTCAAAGGTTTGGGAAACATCTCCATAAGAAACCCAAAGTTGTCCAGGACTCGTATCCACTGAAAAAGATTGATTCAAAATGGGCCCTTCTGGCAAAAACTGTGTCGCAGTAGTAGTGCCAAACGGGACTTCAAGTAATCCCTGCTCCTTGGTTCCCATATAAAATGAACTATTGAATGAAATTCCAGATTGTAAGAAAAAATCGAAGTTCGGCAAGAAATTAACTGAGGCGGTTAAATTAAACCCTGGGGCATATGCTTGAATCGCCTTTTCTGTTGAGAGCGTTAGAATGTCATCTTCGGAATTAAAATTGACTATTTCCTCATTAATATTGGCAACAGATACCAAACCTGTTCCTACAACTCTGGAAATTATATTATCATTTCTAGCAACGAATATGTCATCACCCAATGTAACGACCCCTTTTAAGTTGATAATCCCAGGACTTATAGATTCCCATTGTTCAAAATCGATTAGATTATCATTTTCAACCAAAGCTCGTCTCAAACCACCACCTAACGATGAAGCATAAATATAAGGTTCTAGAACGGTAGTTTGCGTAATATTAAGCAGCGCACCAAAATTGCCAATAAAATAAGTGTCTCCGAACTCCAATCGCGATAAATCGTATACGGAAATCCCAAATTGGGTTGAAATATAGAGGTTCCCATTATATTCGTAAAAGTCATTGATACGTTTGCGATCTGGCGGGATGGTTGGCTTTTCTAGAATATCGACCACCTTTAAAATATCTTCTTCCCCATCAAGTTTTATATCGATCAGGCCATTTTCGTAACCTATCACTAGGATTCCGAAGCCTTCACTGTAATAAATAGTAGAAATAATTTCTCCTGAAAGCCCATTCACCGTTGAAATGGTATTTAGTTCTTGGCTAATTAGGTCGTATGAAAATACAGAGTTTTCACTACCTGCAAAGATTTGATCATTCCCATGCGAAACCGCTTTCACGGAGGCATAAGAGAATAGCCCGGTCCAATCGTCTTCAAAATTCTGAGAATGACCCAACAGAGAAATAAAAAACAAACCTAAAACAGTAATGTACTTCATAGCCTTTGAGCAATTGTATTCAACATACATAAACACGCTAAAATAGTATTTATTGCAGGATTAGCCACAAAAAAAGGTTGCCTAAAACGGCAACCTTTTCTTTCTTTATTTTTTAAATCTGTTTAAACAACCCCTTGCTCGAGCATCGCGTCTGCTACTTTCACGAATCCAGCAACATTAGCGCCTTTCACGTAATCTACATAACCATCACCATCCTTACCATACTTCACACAGGCAGCGTGAATGTCGTTCATAATAGCATGCAATTTAGCGTCTACCTCTTCACGAGTCCAGCTGTATCGCAATGAATTCTGCGACATTTCTAATCCTGAGGTGGCTACACCACCCGCATTAGAAGCCTTTCCGGGAGAAAACAATATTTTAGCATCCTGAAAAACTGTAATGGCGTCTGGTGTACAAGGCATGTTAGCACCTTCGCCAACACAAATACAGCCATTATCCACTAGGATTTTCGCATCATCACCATCCAATTCATTTTGTGTTGCACAAGGCAATGCGATATCACAGTCCACATTCCAAGGTGTTTCCCCTTCTGTATAACTTGCTGATGGATATTTATTCACATATTCTTTAATTCGTCCACGTCTCTCGTTCTTGAGTTCCATTACGAATTGTAATTTTTCGGTATTTAATCCTTCTGCGTCGTATATAAACCCTGAAGAATCGGACAAAGTCAATACTTTTCCTCCTAATTCCAATACTTTCTCGGCTGCATACTGCGCTACATTTCCTGAACCAGAAATAACAACGTTCATTCCTTTGAAGCTTTTGCCTTTGGTTTCAAGCATATTTTGAGCAAAGTATACGTTTCCATATCCTGTCGCTTCTGGACGAATTAAAGATCCACCGTAGCTACGTCCTTTTCCAGTTAGTACGCCCGTAAATTCGTTTCTAAGACGCTTATACTGTCCAAACATATATCCTATTTCACGGCCTCCAACACCTATATCTCCTGCTGGGACATCTGTATTAGGGCCAATGTGGCGTGATAATTCGGTCATAAAACTTTGACAGAAACGCATGACTTCGGCTTCACTTTTCCCTTTTGGGTTAAAATTAGCCCCACCTTTACCACCACCCATAGGCAATGTGGTAAGACTGTTCTTAAAAACTTGTTCGAAACCCAAAAACTTCAAAATACTTAGGTTCACTGATGGATGGAATCGTAATCCACCTTTATAGGGCCCAATCGCTGAGTTAAACTCAATACGATATCCCTTATTCACTTGTATTTCTCCTTTATCAGTCGTCCATGGAACTCTAAAGAGAAGTGTTCTTTCAGGTTCAACCATTCGTTCCAAAAGCATTTTGTTTTGATACTTTTCATTTTCTTCAATGAAGGGTATCACGGTTTCAGCAACTTCGGTTACAGCCTGAATAAATTCGGGCTCATTAGGGTTCAATTCTGCTACACCAGAAATAAAATCTTTAATACTTTGTTTCATCTGTATTCGTAATTTGCTTTATTGGTCGGGAGGGGTTTGTTAGGATCTCTATAGGTCAAAAACACAAGAAATGTCCAGGCTCCTTTCACAACACAAAATTTATAATTAATAATAAAAGGTCAAAAAATTTATAATTCTTTTTTAAGAGCGTCGAAAACGTTTTCAGACTGGTATTTCACTAAAACGAAGACGTTTTCGTTAACGTTGGCAAATATAAGTTATCTGTAAAAAAGAAGGATGCTTTTTGCAGAAATAAGCTAATTATAGACAATATATTTTCCTGTTACATATGTTTTTATATATTTGTTACGTCTCAATCTAAACCTAATTTATAATGAATACCAGAATTTTGCTAGTGGTATTTCTGTTTTTTGCTGTTGCTAAGCAACAGGCATTTAGTCAGTTAGGGTTCTCACATGAAGTGGGAATCATTACTGGTCCTGTTGCCTTTTACTCCGATTTTGGACAGCGTTTTGATTTTGAAACCAACACAGGAAACGTTGGTTTTGGAGTTGGACTTGTCCATTACATTAACTTCTCCTATAGTGCGGATTGTAATTGTTACTCTAGAAATACCTACTTTAACGATCACTTCAAAATTAGAAGTGAAATAGATTATCACAAGACTAATTTCGAGCACCTCGGTGAATGGGTAGATCCCGACCGTACTTCACTTATTGCAGACCAATTGCGAGCCATGAAAGGCTCAACCACTGTTTTTGATATAGGTGCGCAACTTGAATTCTTTCCTTTAAGCATTCGAGATTTCGCTGCTGGAGCTTATCGCATTGCTCCATTTGGGAGTTTTGGAATACACTGGGTTAGTTTTGATCCAGAAGTATATAGTGAGTTAGGACCGCTAAATATTGGCGAGACGACTCCGGATAAATACTTTGGTAGCTTCCAACAAGAAGGCGATTCTACTTGGTCTATTGTGATGAGTACAGGAATACGATACAAATTAAGCCCATTGAGTGACTTAATGCTAGACGCGCGCTGGCAATACTACTTTTCGAATTGGGTGGATGGTCTGAATCCTCAACAGGATTTTAATGAAAAATTTCTAGGTGATGGAAACGGTATTCCCGTTCCCGAAAATAAAGCCAATGACTGGATATTCTGGTTGAACATTGGATATATTTATTATCTAGACTAGAACGAAATATATAGATAAAAAAAAAGCAGGTACTTGAAGTACCTGCTTTTTTTTTATCTATATATTTCGTTCTATCCAATCGCCTGTTTTAAATCGGCTATCAAATCGTCCACGTCTTCAATCCCTACACTAAGACGAATTAAAGAATCGACCACACCCGTCTTTTCCCGTTCTTCTTTAGGAATACTTGCGTGCGTCATACTCGCTGGATGCCCGCTCAAGCTTTCTACACCACCAAGACTTTCTGCCAAGGTGAATAGTTTCATGTTTTCTACAATGCGAATTGCCTCTGCATAGTCATTTCCTTTGGTAACAAAAGAAATCATTCCGCCAAAGTCTCGCATTTGTTCTTTGGCAACAGCATGATTAGGATGGTCTTCAAACCCTGGCCAATACACTTTCTCAATTTTTGGGTGATTGGCTAAATAATGTGCTATAGCTTTCCCATTTTCACAATGACGCTGCATGCGCACGTGTAAAGTTTTAATTCCTCTAAGCACTAAGAAACTATCTTGCGGTCCACAAATAGCACCGCTTGCATTTTGAATAAAATACAATCGATCTGCCAAATCCTTATCTTTTACTGCCAAAGCACCCATAACCACATCACTGTGACCGCCCAAATACTTGGTTGCACTGTGCATGACAATATCGGCACCTAGATCCAACGGTTGTTGTAAATACGGTGTCGCGAATGTATTATCAACCCCGAACAATATAGAATGCTTTTTAGCAACCACAGCCAAAGCCTTAATATCTATAATGTTCATCATAGGATTGGTGGGAGTCTCTGCCCAAATGAGTTTGGTGTTCTCGTTCACATAACTTTCTATGCTCGATGCATTCTCCATTCCAATGAAATGAAATTTAATTCCAAAGCCCTCAAAAATCGAAGTGAAAAGACGATAAGTCCCCCCATAAAGATCGTTGGTAGAAATAACTTCATCACCGGGTTTTAATAATTTAATAACCGCATCAATAGCCGCCAAACCACTTCCAAAAGCAAGTCCGTAGGTGCCATTTTCTATACTAGCAAACGCATTTTCAAGTGCATTACGCGTAGGATTGTGAGTCCTAGAATATTCATAACCCTTATGCCCACCTGGCGTAGTCTGTGCATAGGTTGATGTTTGATAAATGGGAGGCATAACAGCACCGTAAGCTGGATCATGCTCTTGTCCTCCGTGTATGGTTTTGGTGTTAAATTTCATAAGTTCATAGGTCGTTTTAATTCTGAATAACTTTCTAAAGGAGAGCTAATATATGCTTTCTCATTTCAGAAAAACAAAAATACATCTTTCCTTTTGTATACAGAAAACTGTCGTACTTTTATCCTATGAATTACTTGTTTCGCCTGCTATTTCTTCTCATAATTCTGTTAGGATGCACGAGTGAGCCTACGCTTATCTTTTCTTCGGAAGAATTTACCGAAGCCCAATTGGAAATTTGTAAAACCGAAGTCTGTTCGTCCATTGCCATCAATTATCCCAAAGCAAGTGGAGACCCCTTCATTTCAGAAAAAATAAACAGTGCTATCTCCAATTACATCATCCAAGGTCTATTTTTAGGCGATGATTCGGTACCCTCAGCCAAAACTATAGAACAGGCCGCCAAAGATTTTATTCTTGCCTATCGCGACCACCAACCAGATATCCCAACCGACCTTGATTTTGGTGGATACGAAGCTGAAATAAGCGTTCAAGAATCCTATGAAAATGAGCAGATAGTGAGTCTGGAAGGGATGCTTTTCCTATTCACTGGTGGCGCCCATGGTTATGGAGGTACATCCTATTTAAATTTTGACCTTGCCACAGGAGAACGTATTGAAAATGCAAATCTCTTCGTCAATTACCCACAATTTGAAGCCTATGCTGAAACCAAATTCAAAGAAGCGCATGGTATTCCAGAAAATGACAATATCAATGCTAATGGCTTTTGGTTCGAAAATGACACTTTCTACCTCTCCGAAACCATTGGTTTTAATGAGAACAATCTCATTATTGTTTATAATTCTTATGAAATAGCCAGTTATGCCGCTGGACCCATTGTATTAGAAATCCCATTAACCGAAGTAGTACCATTTTTAGATTCAAATTTATTATGAAAAAAATATACCATTTGGCCACCTGCGATACGTGCAAGCGCATCATCAAGGAATTGCAATTGCCTTCAACCTTCGAAGAACACGAAATAAAACAACAAGAGATCACCGTAAAAGAATTGGAACAATTGCAGGATTTGGCAGGCAGTTATGAGGCTTTGTTTAGCAAAAGAGCAAAACTTTATAAAGAGCGGGGTTTGAAGGATGAAACTTTGTCGGAGGATGATTTTAAAAGATTCTTATTAGAACACTACACCTTCTTAAAACGTCCGGTGATTGTTAATGGAGACCAAATTTTTATTGGTAACAGCAAAAAAACAGTCGAAGCAGCTAAAATTTCCATCCACAACGAATGAATCCACGTTTACTAGCTATTTTAGCCGCCACGGCTGCGAGCACTATTTATGGAGTCAATCACACGATCGCAAAAGGTTTGATGCCCAATGTAATTGGCCCTTATGGCTTTATATTAGTACGCGTGACTGGTGCAGCCATATTATTTTGGTTGATAGGCCTCTTTGTCACTTCTGAAAAAATTGAACGTAAAGACTGGGGTCGGATTCTTATTTGTGCTCTTTTTGGAATGGTGCTCAATATGAATATGTTTTTCAAAGGTCTGGAACTTTCGACACCCATTAATAGTAGTGTAGTAATTACCCTAACGCCCGTTATTCTATTAGTTCTTGGTGCCTTCTTTTTGAAGGAGAGAATCACTTGGTTAAAATCGTTCGGAATTGGCATCGGACTTATAGGCGCACTTGTTTTAATTCTTTTTGGTGTAAAGACCCAAGAGAACGCGCCTAATATTCCTTTAGGTAATATTCTGTTTATCGTCAATGCAACTTCGTACGCTTTCTACCTTATTTTAGTAAAACCCTTGGTGAATAAATACAGCTCCATCACCTTGATGAAAATTTTCTTCCTATTGGCTGTTTTTATGAACCTCCCCATTGGGCTGTCACAATTTATGGAAGTTGGATGGATGGATCTTGGGTTTTCTGAAATTTGGAAATTGGCCTTTGTTGTCGTTGGGACCAGCGTTCTAACTTATCTATTCAATATTTACGCGCTAAAACAATTGAGCCCTTCCACCATAGGCGTATTTATGTATCTGCAGCCATTAGTAGCCGTTGGCTATGCCATTCTTGTAGGCGCAGACAGCTTGTCTACCATTCGAATTATAGCCGCTACTTTAATCTTTACCGGAGTGTTTTTAACCACACGTAAACCAAAAAAAGCTATAAATCCTTAGGTAACTGACCGTGCTTTCGTGTGTCCTCTTTAGTAAGTGCTGCAAAACCATCGGCCTTGTCCAATTTGTTAAGGCTTTCCAATAAATGAGATGGGAGACCCGTCAATTTACGTTCCTTAAGATTGATAAAAGCACCCATCATATCGCCTCGAGCAATATTTTCTCCTTTGAAATTAAAAAAATTGTGATAAAACTGAAAGAACATTCCGTCATCGCTTACTCCTTTGAGCTCTAAGGTTACACGAATCGGTTTCCCTGGAAATGCTTCTTTAAAATAGTACATATGCTCGTATAAAACCACAGGACCCAAATCATTTTTCGCCATTTCCTGGTGTCCAAACCCGACCTCTGTCATAAAGCTCATACGGGTATGACTCATAAAGTTCATGTAAGCCGAATTCCCCAAATGTCTATTGGCGTCCACATCACTCCATCGTATTTCAAATTCTTTTAAATGCATGTCTTATTCTTTTATAAACTGAATAACTCGATTCACTGTTTCTTCCCCTTTTAAATTATGGTCTTGTCCTTCGGTAAAAAAGGTGGTGATCTTCTTTCCCTTTTCTGAAGCGACTCGGATAGGCTCAAAGGGCGTAACTTTATCCGAAACCTCATGAACTACTAGAACAGACTGATTTACTTTCTGAAAAAAATGCGCTAGAGAAATAGTCTCGTGGGGCAATTTTAACACCGAATTGATCTTCTTTTCCAAATTGGCAATAGCTTTGGTCGAAAGACCCAATGTGGTTCTAAAATACACAAAAATAGCATCCATTCCTGAAGGCGACCCCATAATGACGTACCTTTTTACAGGAATTTCCTGATTGTTTAGATAAGCATACCCGCCTACCAAACTGCCCAGAGAATGACAGACCAAGGTGTCAATCACTCCAATCTTTTGGATACTTTGCTCCAAAGCGTTCCTATAAATTTCTACATTCAAATGCTTGCCTTTGGCCATTCCGTGACCCGGCGCGTCCAAGGCAAAAATTTGATACTCATTCAAATCCAATTGGGCAACATAAGGGCTCCAGCGTTGTGAATTGCTAAGCCATCCATGTAATAACAGGACCTTTTTCTTGCCAGTCCCCCATTGATGCAAGGCCGCAGAATGTCCATCAACATCCAGAAATGAGGTCTTGCCTTCATCAAAAAACCGTTTTCCTCTTTCTGAAATACCAACGCGCTTCGCTTTACATAATAAGTTAAATGAATATTCCCCATTCCATTTTGGGAATAAAACGGCCGTGACGTTGATAAATCCTCCTACTGTTTTTACGATTAATTTTTTCATAACATTGGAGATACCGATTGGTATCAATATTTTTAAATTTTTTTAAGTTGACATTGCAATGACCAAACTTCTTAAATGCGCAATGACTTTAGAAATTGCGTCTTCGCTTCGTTCTAATTTACTCATCATGATAGCGCCTTCTAATGTGGCTATAAAAATCGTACTGTAAAAATCGGCATCGGTTCCTAGCTTTACTTGTCCATTCTTAATTCCATTATCGATAATCTTCCCGACCGAACTCCTCAATTGCGCCAGCATTCCATGGGTTTGTTGTCGAAGAACCATATTGGTGTCATCAACTTCCACTGCAGCGTTCAAAAGTGGGCATCCGCCTTTATAAAGGGGCGTATGCATATAGGTTTCGAAAAAAGTAAATATGGCCTCCATTTTTAATTGAAAGGTGCCAGCCTCTCGAATGGATTGTCCAATTTCGGTAAACATCAGCTTTGCTAAACTGCGTAATGCTTGTTGTTCGAGATCTGCCTTATTATCAAAATGCCGATAGATAGCACCCTTGGTCAAACCCGTGGCCTTGGTGATATCACTTATGGACGTCGCCTTATACCCTTGGGTATTAAAAAGATTGGCACTCTCCTTAATAATGGTGTTTTTTGTCGTTTCCGAATTTCTCACAGGTCAAAGATACCAATCGGTATCTTAATAACCAAATTTATTTCCGAAGCAAAAAAAAGCGCCCCAATATGATGATTGAGACGCTTATAATCAATAAATTCCTGCTAACTTTAAATCTGACTCAAGCCTCCATCTACTTCAAGTTCAATACCATTTACATAACTAGCATCTTTGCTTGCCAAGAACAATACGCCTTGCGCAACTTCCGTAGGTTCTCCAAATCGCTTTAATGGCACGCCCGCTGCAAAGCCAGCGCCCATTTCTTGCATTTGTTCTTCCGAGATGCCTTCCATTTTTTCATAGATAGGTGTCCCAATAGGTCCCGGGGCTATCGAATTGACCCGAATTCCACGTGGTGCCAACTCTGTAGTAAGTACTCTCGCATAGGCTCGCAAGGCTCCCTTAGTCGCACTATATACCGCTGCTCCTTCAAATCCTTTTTGGTGCACGATAGAGGTGTTAAACACAATGCTTGCCCCGTCATTCAAATTTGGGATTGCTTCTTTTACCAAAAATGCTGGCCCCTTGATATTGATGTCAAATTGATTGTCAAAAAAGTCCTCACTAATTTGATCGGCAGGTGCAAATTGAGCTACTCCGGCATTGGCGAAAAGCACGTCAATTTTCCCATAAGCCTTCACTGCTTCGTCAATAAGGTATTTATTATCACTTGGCTTGGACTGATCTGCCAAGACGGCTTTAAAATCTCCCGATAATTCACGCCCTACTTCATCCAGCGCTTCCTGTCTCCTACCTGAAAAAACGACTTTAGCTCCTTCACTTAAAAACGCTTTTACACTCGCCAATCCAATTCCCGAATTTCCTCCGGATACTACAACTACTTTGTTTTCAAATCTTCTCATTTTTTATTATTTAGAATTATTTATACTGAAATGTTCATTTCAGAATTGATTAAAAAATTTTAACTTATGGTTTTCAAGACATTTTGAATAATACTCTTTAGCACCTTAGGATCTGTCATGTTCATTCCAGTAATACGAAACCCTTGGAAGGCATTCACCAAATAATAGGCCAGCAAATCACTTTTTTCCGATTTTCTGATAGACCCATCTTCTTGCCCTTGGTTCACCAATTCTTCGAAGATTGAAACCAACCGTTCTTGATTGGCAGAAAACAACGCGTTTAGCTGTGCATCCTGATTCCCCATCTCCGTGTGGCAATTAATAAGCATACAGCCCTTTCGTTCTGAATCCCCTAAAATGTCCTCAAGCACATATACAAATATCAAACCTATCGTTTCAATGGCCGTACGTTCTTGCTTCTTAGCCTTGTCGAAAATAGAACTACTCTCATTTTGATAATGTTTCAAACTTTCCTGATAGAATTCCATTTTACTCCCGAACGAATTATAAATACTACTTCGGTTCAAACCTGTTGCATCCACGAGATCTTGTATAGACGTGCCATTATACCCCTTCATCCAAAAGGCATTCTTAGCTTTATCTAACACTTGTACTCTATTAAAATCCTCCGTTCTAGGCATATCTATATAAATGAACAGGTCAAAAGTAATGAAACGAACGTTTCAAAAAAAGGAATTAATAAAATTTTATGTTTTTCAAAATTGAATTACCTTTAAAACCACAATTGCAACATGGATCTGTCAGACCATAAAACTACTAGAATTAATTCAACCCTAAACGAATCTTCGCTACTTAATGCCGCTCATTCCATCGTCGTATCAAGCCAAAGGGTTCTTTAAGAATGGTCATTTTTCGACCATTTATTCCGCAAAACTGAGACCGAAACCCGCTTTACTTCAACAACAAGAAAGGCTTCGGTTGCCAGACGACGATTTTTTAGATATAGACTGGTCCTTTGCTAAGACTCCTTCAAAAAAAGTAGCCATTCTATTACACGGTCTTGAGGGAAATGCGCAGCGTATTTATATGAAAGGGCAAGGAAAACTTCTAGTTGAAAATAATTGGGACGTCGCGGCGGTAAACTATCGAGGTTGTAGTGGGGTTCCTAATAACAAATACCCCTCCTACAATGCTGGTAAAACAGATGATCTTGATGTCATTGTCAAATCAATTCTGAATAAAGATCGCTATGATGAAATAAGCTTAATTGGATTTAGCATGGGTGGTAATTTGTTACTCAAGTATTTGGGTGAGCAACGAACCGTTCCGAAGGAAATAAAAACTGCCATCGCCGTGTCGACACCTCTCAATTTGAAAGGTTCTTTGGAACGACTGGAAGAATGGTACAATTGGGTTTATAGAACCTCCTTCTTAATAGACTTAAAAGCGAAGTACCAGTCCAAAATGAAACAGTTCCCAGAAAAGATGAACCAAGAGGATTATAGGCGAATCAAATCGCTATTGGACTTTGATGATATTTACACCGCAAAGGCACATGGGTTCACAGATGCCTTTGATTATTATCAAAAGAATAGCTGTCTGCAATTTATCCCAAACATTAGGATTCCTGCCCTCATTTTGAATGCCGAAAACGACAGCTTCCTTTCCCAAGAATGTTATCCTAGAGAACTTGCATCTCAATCAAAAAACATTTATCTTGAAACCCCTAAGCACGGGGGACATGTTGGATTTCATCAATCTAATAAAAACTACTATAGTGAGTCCCGGGTTCTGCAATTTTTAAAAGATAATCAATAGAAAAACTATGAAATTTATCAAAAACATTTTCATGCTGGCTTCACTATCGTTCATGGTAAGTTGTGGTGGTGGTGAAGAAAAGAAGGAAGAGAAGAATTCGGTTAAGATTGGCACTACAAAATCCACTAAAAAAGAAAGTAGTAATTCCGTTAATATTGGACTCACAGGAAACGACCTGATGCAGTTCAATAAAAAGGAAATTCGCGTGAAAGCAGGTCAAGAGGTTACCCTCACCCTAAGACACGTTGGGAAAATGGAACTCATTATCATGGGCCACAATTTTGTGTTATTGAAACCGGGTGTTGAAGTGGGTGCTTTTGCGCAGGAAGCTACCATTTCTGGCAAGGCTACGGATTGGATTCCAAACGATGGTAAAGATGTTATTGCATACACCAAAATGATAGGCGGTGGGCAGTCTACCACAGTAACCTTTACCGCTCCTGAAGCTGGCACTTATGATTTTCTTTGTAGTTTTTCAGGTCATTTCGGAACCATGAGAGGAAAGTTTATCGTAGAGTAGTTTCTCTTTTTTACAAACGAATTAAAGTCGGTGATTTTATAAAAAGTCATCGACTTCTTTATACGCATCAATTACTCGTTGTTCTCCTACTTTTCCTTCTATTGAATTGCCATGCTCCATTCCTAAAATACCATCAAAACCACGGCTATGGATATACTTAAAGACATTTTTATAGTTAATTTCTCCGGAAGTGGGTTCGTTTCGCCCGGGATTATCTCCTATTTGGAAATACGCAATCTCGTCCCAACAACTTTCAATATTAGGTATTAGGTTTCCTTCCTGAATCTGCTGATGATAAATATCGAATAGTATTTTGCAGGATGGACTGTCAACCGCCTTGCAAATTTGATACGCATGAGGTGATTCGGCTAAAAACAGGCCAGGATGATTTCTGAAATTAAGTGGTTCTAAAACCATCGTCAGGTTATGAGGTTCTAGTATTTCACTTGCATACTTTAAAGTTTCAATAACGTTAGCGGTCTGATAGTTCATATTCAATCGTAGATCGACATGACCAGGCACTACTGTCATCCATTTGGCATTGACCCTTTTGGCTACCTCAACAGCATCCTTAATGTATTGAAGAAACTCGTCACGCCATTCCTTTTTACCACTTGCCAAATTGGGTTCCTTCCAATAAATTTCATGTGCGACGAAAACACCCATTTTCAAACCCCGCTTTTGCATCACTTTTGCCATTTCATTTTGAACTGCCACGGTGCGGTTTCTCATTTCATTGTCCTCAAAGGCAGTAAAACCTTGGTCGGCCATAAACTCCAGTTGATCAATTATAGCTGCACCAGCATACCCCTTGAACATACCCTCATGAGGCGCATAATTTAGGTTGAATTTATGTGGCAATTCAGCATGAGTTCCTTCAGAAGAAGAAAGTAGTTCTGCTCCGATGGCAGCGCCACCTAACGTAAAAAGGGAACCCGTTAAGGCTCCCTTTTGTATAAATTGTCTTCTTTTCATCTTGAAAAATTATAGTGACATGACTTTTCCGTTACCAGCCTCACTTAAAGGAAGGCATCCAATTTGTTGTCCCGGAATTGGATCATACCACAATACATTCTTTCCTATTTGCTCGCTCGTTTTCCAAGCCCAAGTGGTCATACCACGAATACTAGATAAAAGACTGTACATAGCAGCATCTGGGTCTGGTGTTGCCATTGGGTCATCGGCAAAAGCTGCGTTAAATACACCCATTTTCTTGTCATAAGCCTTCTGCTCTTCTTTGGTGCTCTTCAAGTATTTTGCCAAAAGTTGGTCAAACTCTTCTGGTTTTCCAGCTTCCAATTCTTTTCCAAATTTGCTTCGGAATGTATCGGCAAAAACGCCAAATCCTAGTCGGACCATCGTTTGTCCTTCCTCGTCCATAACATCATTATAATAGGAGTCGATAAAACTATGCACCCCTACGTCGACAGCGCCAGGCACTTTTTCATCGCTAGGGATAATTAAATCGACAACGCGACGCAATGCATGCCCTTCTCCCTTCGAAAGAAAAACGGGGATGAATTCAGGTTCGTTTGTACAGCTTTGTAATAAGCTCAAGATCGTGGGGGTCATCACCAATACTCCAGCACCCAATCCTAGATTTTTTAAAACTTGTCTTCTTTTCATTACGCTTCGTTTTTAATTAGTTCAGCGGCATGGTTTGCAGCTCGGGCTGTAAACGCCATATAAGTTAAAGATGGATTTACGCAACTTGCGGAAGTCATAAACGAACCATCCGTTACATAAACATTTGGCACCGTATGAACTTGGTTGAACTTATTCAGCACCGAAGTTTTCGGATCGTGACCCATACGCGCGGTTCCCATTTCATGGATTCCTAATCCAGGAGCTCCCGGATCGTCCCATTCTTCAATTTCGCTATATCCTGCCTTTTCGAACATTTCTACGGCCTGTTGGACCATGTCCTTACGCATTTCATATTCGTTTTCTTTCCATTCAGCATCAAAATTCACCGTAGGAAGTCCCCATTTGTCTAATTGATTATAGTCAAGAGTCATTTTATTTTCGTGGTAGGGTAAACATTCCCCAAAACCTAATAACAACCAACGCCATTTACCCGGCTCGGTCATGGATTCTTTATAGTTTTGACCGTAGGCCAATTCTGCTACGGTTTCTTCATAATGACTTCTACTCGCACCTCCTTGGTATCCATATCCTCTCGTGTAATTTTTCTGATCGGTATCACCACCTATGTTTCTGAAACGAGGGAAATAAATTCCGCCTGGTCGACGTCCTTTATAATATTTATCTTCAAATTTATCCACGGTAGCCCAAGCACCTGCTTTAAAGTGATGATCCATAATATTATGTCCTAGTTCTCCTGAATCGTTCCCCATACCATTTGGAAAACGCTCACTTTTGGATTGCATTAAAATACTAGTACTAGCAATGGCTGAAGCACATAAGAAAATCACTTTTGCAGTGATTACTGTCTTTTCCATGCTTTCCGCATCAATGACCTCAACTCCTGAAGCTGTCCCAGTCGCAGCGTCATAAATTACTTGAGAAACAACAGAATTCGCTCTAATCGTCAAGTTACCGGTGCGTTCCGCTGCAGGTAAAGTAGATGAATTACTACTGAAATAACCCCCAAACGGACATCCTCTCATGCATCTATTTCTAAACTGACAATTAGATCGGCCTTCAAAACTTCCAGTCCCAGTAATATGGGCAACACGTCCAATAGTTAATACCCGTCCGTCATCATAATTCTCTCCTATAGTTGCTTTAAAATCGTCTTCGGCACAATTCAACTCCATCGGCGGACAAAATTTACTGTCTGGCAATTGTGGTAGCCCTAAAGCCTCTCCACTTACACCTATAAATTCTTCTACTTTGGCGTACCAAGGTTCAATGTCCTTATAACGCACCGGCCAATCCACAGCAACTCCTTCTTTTTTATTGGCTTCAAAATCAATATCACTCCATCGGTAACTGTGACGTCCCCAAACTAAAGATCTACCACCTACATGATACCCGCGTAACCAATCAAATCGTTTAGTTTCACTATAAGGGTGATCTAAATCGTTCACAAAAAAGTGTCGGTGTGCTTCGTCGGTCGTATAACCTGAACGAGCTTGCTTTAATTGTTTTGCTTGTTCTTCAACGGGGAGTTGACCTTTGTATTTAAAATCCCAAGGGTCCATATTCATCGTATGATAATCCTTGACATGTTCAATCATTCGACCTCGTTCTAAAACGAGTGTTTTTAGTCCGTTTTCGCAAAGTTCCTTAGCTGCCCATCCGCCGCTAATTCCGGAACCTACAACGATGGCATCGTATTCTTGGTTAGGTTTTACCATATTATAAGTTGTATATTAAATGTTGGTTTATCATGTATACCATTCAGAGCCAATTTAATACATCTGAATATGAAGTTCAACTACCGCCAACAAAATGGCATTAGTACACCTCTAATGTCCCGTTTTTTTTTTGATTCTACAAAAATAGGGTGCCAAAAAAGGAAATTCAATAATCGAAAACGTTTTCGTTATTCCAGAAGACGATTGAAATTTGAACTTCTTTTTTTAATTTTAAAAAAAGCCTAACTTAGAGCAGATTATCTCACCAATTGAGCCATAAAACGAACCATTAATTAATCATCCAAAATGAATAAAATCATTTCCCTACTCCTTCTTTGTTGTCTTATTTTTTCTTGTAAAAATGCGCCAGAAAAGGATTCAGAAACGGCAGAAAACCAACCGGAAACCACAGTCGAAGTTGAAACCACGCCTTCTTATAAATTGTCGTTAGCACAGTGGTCACTCAATCGACTTATTTTCACTGGCAAAGCAGACCCTATGGACTTTGCTGCCACGGCTAAGGAAATGGGTTTTGAAGGACTTGAGTATGTGAGTCAACTTTACACCACTGAGAATGTAAGTTTTGATATGAAAAATGCCGGACTCCCAGCTATTTTGGAGGAGCTTAAAAAGAGGAGTGATTCTCTGGACATGCAAAATGTATTGATCATGATTGATGGTGAAGGAGATTTATCTTTTACAGACGAAACCGCAACACAAATCGCTATTGAAAATCATAAGAAATGGGTGGACGCTGCTGAATATTTGGGATGTCACTCTATCCGTGTTAATTTATTCGGAGAGGAAGACCCTGAAGCATGGGTGGCTAATTCGGTTAGATCCCTAAAGGCATTGTCAGCATATGCGGCGCCAAAAAATGTTAGCATTATCGTTGAAAATCATGGAGGCCTTTCCAGCGACGGTAGTTTACTGGCGCGAGTAATGAAAGAAGTTGGGATGGACAACTGTGGAACACTGCCTGATTTTGGTAATTTTTGTTTGAAGAGAGAAGGCGGTGCCCGATGGGGAGCCCCATGTGTTGATGAATACGACATGTATCAAGGCATGGCAGACCTCATGCCTTATGCCAAAGGTGTTTCCGCAAAATCATATGCTTTCAATGAAGCAGGTGATGAAACGAAAATAGATTACTACAAAATGATGCAAATTGTAAGAGACTCAGGCTTTGAAGGTTTCGTCGGAATTGAATTTGAAGGGGATGTAGATGATCCTACGGAAGGTATAGAAGCGACCAAAGCGCTAGTTTTAAAAGGAATTGAACAAGCTAAATAAAACCTCACTATGAAATCAACCACACGCATTCAGCTTTCCATCATGATGTTCCTCGAATTCTTTATTTGGGGAGGCTGGTTTGTCACCATGGGAACCTTCCTCGGCAACAATTTGTCCGCTACAGGTGCCGAAACAGGCATGGCGTATTCTACTCAGTCATGGGGTGCTATCATTGCGCCCTTCATCATTGGCTTAATAGCCGACCGTTTTTTTAATGCTGAAAAAATTCTGGCTGTACTACATTTAATTGGAGCATTCTTGATGTACCAGATGTCTCAGGCCACAGAATTTGACGTCTTTTATCCATATGTATTGGGGTATATGATTACCTATATGCCAACATTGGCTTTGGTGAATTCGGTATCGTTCAATCAAATGAAAGATCCATCAAAGGACTTTCCTTTCATTCGAGTTTGGGGTACTGTTGGTTGGATCGCAGCAGGACTGATTATCAGTTTTGCATTTAAATGGGATTCTATCGAAAATATTGGAAATGGCATGCTAGCCAATACTTTTTTAATGACTGCGATTGCTTCTGCAGTGTTAGGTGTATTTAGTTTTGCCTTACCAAAAACACCACCTAGTCAAGCGAGTGGCGGAAAAGTAACCTTAGGTGATATCCTAGGATTAGATGCACTTAAATTATTGAAGGACCGCAACTTCTTAGTATTCTTCCTTTCATCGGTCCTAATTTGTATTCCGCTTGCTTTTTATTATCAAAATCTGAGTCCGTTCCTTACGGAGAGCGCAGTGGAGAATTCCACGGCTTGGGCTTCCGCGGGTCAAATTTCCGAAGTGTTGTTTATGCTGATGCTTCCTTTCTTCTTTAAAAAGTTTGGGTTCAAAAAGACAATTTTGGTAGGAATGTTTGCATGGGGTGTCCGATATTTACTTTTTGCTTACGGTAACTCAGGCGACCTATTCTTCATGATTGTGATGGGTATTTTATTACACGGAATTTGTTACGACTTCTTCTTTGTTTCAGGTCAGATTTATACCGATAGCAAAGCAGGAGAAAAAGTAAAAAGTGCTGCACAAGGTTTAATTACCTTAGCAACCTACGGGGTAGGAATGCTGGTAGGTTTCTATATTGCAGGAAAGATTACTGATGCCAATTTGGTAGAAGACGGAGGTCATATTTGGCAATCAATATGGACGTTCCCAGCCATTTTTGCTGTTGGAGTGATGGTGCTATTTGCCGTTTTCTTCAAAAATGAAAAAATAGAATACAAAGAATAACTATGAGTAATAAAATAAGATGGGGCGTCTTGGGAGGCGGCGGTGATTCGCTAATCGGCGTTTTACACCGTGTGGCCGCAGGAATGTTTGATGCCTTTCAATTGGTCGGTGGTGCCTTTAATGCAGAGAAAGCTGCCAGTATTGCTTTTGCCGAACAAATTGGCATTCCGACAAACCGAATTTACGCCAACTTGGATGAGCTGATTTCCGAAGAAAAAAAACTTTCGGAAGATGAACGCATACAAGTTGTTTCTATCCTAACGCCTAATTTTTTGCACTTTCCCATGGCTAAACAGCTTATGGAAGCTGGTTTCAATGTGATTTGCGAAAAGCCGATGACTATGACTCATGCGGAAGCCGTGGAGCTGGAAGCTATTCAGAAACAAAACAACGCCTTATTCGCCTTGACGCATACCTATACTGGTTATCCCATGGTCCGTCAAATGAAAAAAATGATAGCCGAGGGTGAAATTGGTGAGGTACAAAAAGTGGACGCACAGTATTATCAGGGATGGATCAATCCTATTATCCACGACAAGGAAAAACGTTCTTCTACTTGGCGCTTAAATCCAGAAAAATCGGGAATTAGTTGTTGTATGGGAGACATTGGAGTTCATGCCTATCAAATGATTGAATATATGACTGGAATGGATGTTACTTCTATCCTTGCAGACCTCAACCATTTATACGATGATAACCAAATGGATATTGATGGCACCGTACTTTTGCGTTTCGATACCCATGTGAAAGGCGTGCTTCGTGCCAGTCAAATAGCGACCGGTGAAGAAAACAATTTTACCGTTTCAGTCTACGGAAAAAAAGCCGGCTTACGATGGGAACAAGAAAACCCTAATTATCTTTATCTGCTAGAAGATGGGCAGCCAATGCGCGTTTTAAAACCAGGCCATGTATACAATAGTGATCTTTCTTTGGACGGCACTAAACTACCTCCTGGGCATCCCGAAGGTATCTTTGACGCTATGGGAAACATTTATAAAGGAATGGCAAAAGCTGTACGCGGACAAGACTATGACCCAGCAGAATTTCCAGGAATGCGTGATGGTGTTCGGGGCATGTGCTTTATAGAAACTGCTGTGGCTTCTCACCAAGAAGGAAACGTTTGGAAACAACTCTAATAACTCTTAGCTAGTATGAAATGGCTATTAACCAATTGCAAAACAATCAAAATGTATAACTTAGGCATTCCATCTTCCTATTTCTCAATTATTTTATAATGATGAAAACAATCAAAGGACCCGCCGTATTTCTCGCTCAATTTATGGACGATAAAGCACCTTTCAATTCGTTGGATGGTTTGTGTCAATGGGCGGCAGATCTAGGCTACAAAGGCATCCAAATCCCGACTTGGGAATCAAGACTCATCGATCTTACAAAAGCAGGGGAAAGTAAGACCTATTGCGATGAACTCAAAGGAAAAATTAATAGCTACGGCTTAGAAATAACCGAACTCTCAACCCACCTACAAGGGCAATTAGTAGCGGTGCATCCTGCTTACGACTTAATGTTTGACAATTTTGCGCCAGACGACTGCAAAAATAACCCTAAAAAACGGACGGAATGGGCCCGCCAACAAATGATAAGTGCTGCTAAAGCCAGTAATCATTTGGGTTTAAAAGTGCATGCAACCTTCAGTGGAGCGTTGCTTTGGCATACGTGGCACCCATGGCCGCAACGACCTGATGGTTTGGTGGAAATGGGCTTTGAAGAATTGGCCAAACGATGGACGCCCTTACTCAACGAGTTTGAAGCGAACGGAGTTGATGTTTGCTATGAAATTCACCCTGGAGAAGATTTACATGACGGTGTCACATTTGAGCGTTTTTTAAAAGCTACTGGCAACCACAAGGCGGTGAACATCTTATACGACCCTAGCCATTTTGTGTTGCAGCAATTAGATTATATTGAATATATAGACCATTACCACGAGTTTATTAAGTCCTTTCATGTAAAAGACAGCGAATTCAGACCCGATGGCAAACGTGGCGCTTTTGGCGGATATGGCGATTGGAAAGATCGCGCTGGGCGCTATCGATCCTTGGGAGACGGCCAGATTGATTTCAAAACAGTGTTCAGCAAATTAACAGAATACGGTTGTGACGTTTGGGCAGTTATGGAATGGGAATGTGTTATTAAAAGCCCAGAACAAGGAGCTCGAGAAGGGGCCAAATTCATAAGCGATCATATTATCGAAGCCACCGAAAAACGATTTGACGATTTTGCCGGTGAAGCCATTGACAAAGAAAAATTACGAAAAATATTAGGCATATAAATTTATTAAACTGAAACCCATATAATGCCCATTAACAATTTGATAAACAACAGAAGATGCATAATCTGAGCATTCTATCTTCCATAAAAAACTAAAATTATATCCAGATGAAAAACATATTGATACTCGTATTGCTAAGCAGTTCATTCTTCGCTTGTAAGGAAAAAGCGAAAGAAGTAACCGCTGAGGTAGAAACAACCGTAGAAACTATAGAAGAAAAAGTTGTAGAAAGTGGCTCTGAATGGATTACCCTATTTGATGGATCCTCATTTGACAACTGGCGCGGATATTTATCTGAAGAAATGCACCCGGAATGGACGCTCGAAGATGGAGCCATGGCCTTTACCCCGGGAGAAAAAGGTGGTAAAAACATCATTTCTAAGGACCAATACACCAACTTTATTCTTTCTCTAGAGTGGAAAATATCTGAAGGAGGGAATAGTGGTGTTTTTTGGGGCGTACACGAAGATGCGGCCTTTCCAGAGGCCTATGAAACCGGTGCTGAAATTCAAGTATTAGACAACGAAAAACATCCAGATGCGAAAGTAGCTGGTGGAACACATACGGCAGGATCACTATACGACATGATTGCACCTCCGTCCGATGTAACCAAACCGGCAGGAGGATGGAATCTTTGTGTATTAGAGGTTAATCACAACACCAATCAAGGTAAAGTAACCCTTAATGGCACCGAATTATTCACTTTTCCAGTGCATGGAGCCGATTGGGACAATATGGTTGAGAATTCTAAGTTTAAAGGATGGAAAGGTTTCGGAAAATTCCAAACGGGACATATCGGTCTACAAGATCATAGTGACGAGGTATGGTACCGAAATATTAAAATTAAAAATCTGGACTAGTTATCAGATGTAGGATTTTCGGCAACCCATAATTAATATATGGCTGCAAATGAACAATTAATAGTTGCACTTGGGTATTGTGCCCTCCTGTTTATCCTTGCGTTAATTTTTCAAAAGTTTCCCGCAAAGAAAATCAACTGGATTTATGGCTATAGAACGAATCGTTCCATGAAAAATGAGACGATTTGGAAGGCGGCCAACACCTATTCCATGAACCATATGGTTAAAGTGTGTGGCCTTAGTTTTTTACTTCCGGCACTTTTATACTTTCTATACGACCCCTACCTTTTATTAATTACTATTATTGTGCATACGCTATTGATTCTTTCTGTTTTTCTTTATACTGAATTGTACTTGGACAAACACTTTAATAGTGACGGGTCTTCAAAATAACAGGAGGGTGTAATTCACAAGACCTAGCTCTAAAGTAATTCCTTACCTTTGCATCTCAATGCTCCAAAACCTAGGTGACAGGGCAGGATAAACAAAGCTTATGATCCATTCGATGACCGGCTACGGTAAAAGTATTTTACAACTGCCTACCAAAAAAATAACAGTTGAAATTAAGTCGCTGAACAGCAAAAACTTGGACCTCAACGCGAGAGTGCCTGGGGCGTATCGTGAAAAGGAATTGATTCTTCGCAATCGTATTTCCAAGTCATTGGTCCGTGGAAAAGTAGACTTCAATGTATATGTTGAAATAAGTGGTGAAGTAGCCAATACGAAGGTCAATGAAGCAGTCGTAAACCAATATATCAACCAACTTAAAAAGGTGGTAAATGGTGACGAAACAGAACTTCTTAAAATGGCGGTTCGCATGCCAGACGCTTTAAAAACAGAGCGGGAAGAAGTGGACGCCTCTGAATTTGGTATGATCGAGAAAGCGGTGGACGAAGCTTTGACTTCCATCAAAGAATATCGTATTGCTGAAGGAAAATCATTAGAAACCGAATTCACATTGCGCGTCAACAATATTGCAGGTTTATTGCAGGATGTAATTAATATAGACCCCGTGCGTATTGATAATGTAAAAGAGAAACTTCGAAAAGCAGTTTCAGAATTAAAAGAAAGTGTGGATGAAAACCGCTTTGAACAAGAGCTTATTTACTACTTAGAAAAATACGATATCACCGAAGAAAAGGTGCGTTTGAAAAATCATTTAGACTATTTTAAGGAAACCCTTGGTCAAGAAGATTCGAACGGAAAGAAATTGGGTTTTATTTCACAGGAAATCGGTCGTGAGGTCAATACTATTGGAAGTAAAGCCAATTATGCACCCATGCAACAAATCGTGGTTCAAATGAAAGACGAATTGGAAAAAATAAAAGAACAAGCGCTAAACGTTTTGTAATGACAGGAGGTATGTTAATTGTGTTTTCAGCACCTTCAGGCAGTGGCAAAACAACCATTGTAAGGCATTTGTTAGCCCAAGAAGAGCTTAATCTTGAATTCTCTATTTCGGCTACATCGCGTGAACCTAGAGAAGGTGAAGTGGATGGAGTAGATTACTATTTCATGAGTCTAGAGCAGTTCAAAAAGCACATGAAGAACGATGATTTCCTGGAATGGGAAGAAGTCTATCGCGATAATTTCTACGGAACTTTAAAAAGTGAAGTAGATCGTATTTGGGCCATGGGTAAAAACGTGATCTTCGATATTGATGTGGTTGGCGGATTACGAATTAAACGAAAATTTCCAGAGCAAACCTTAGCTGTTTTTGTACGTCCTCCGAGTGTTGAGGAATTAAAAATTCGGCTAAAAAAACGTAAGACGGAAAGTGATGAAAAAATCAATATGCGAATTGCCAAGGCGTCGGTAGAAATGATGACGGCTCCTCGTTTCGACTTTATCATTGAAAACGACCAACTCGAAAAAGCCTTTATAGAAGCCGAAGCGTTAGTAGCAAAGCACATTTCAAAAAAACCAAAAACTGACATTGAATAAATGCCATCTCCCAAAAAAATAGGACTTTATTTTGGTACGTTCAACCCTATCCACGTTGGGCATTTGACCATTGCCAATTATATGGTGGAGTTTAGCGATTTGGATGAAGTCTGGATGGTGGTGACACCCCATAATCCTCATAAAAAGAAAAAAACCTTGTTGGACGATACCCATCGGCTCACCATGGTACGAGTTGCTTTGGAAGACTATCCAAAATTAAAGGCCAGTAATATTGAATTTGACCTTCCGCAGCCCAATTATACCGTACATACGTTGGCACATCTCGAAGAAACCTATCCCGATCATGCCTTTTGCCTGATCATGGGAGAAGACAATTTGAAAAGTTTTCATAAGTGGAAAAACTACGATGTGATTCTGGAACGCTATGCGATTTACGTCTATCCTCGTATTTCTGAAGGAACTGTGGAGCATCAATTTGTAGGGCATGAAAAAATTACGAAAGTGAACGCCCCCATCATGGAACTTTCCTCTACGTTTATAAGAAAGGCCATTTCCGAAGGGAAAAATATTCGCCCTATGTTGCCACAGAATGTATGGGAATATCTGGATGAGATGAACTTCTATCGATAGCCTAATGGCGTTAAATAATATTAAGAACGGCGGCATTAGTTAATGCCACCGTTCTTAATCTTTGTCATAAAACCCGCTGCTATTTTCTTTTAATGTTTAATTACGAGTTGCTTTCTTACATGTTCAGTTCCATCGAAATAATGAAGAAAGTAAATACCGTCTGGAATATCTTGCGTGTCAATAGTTATTAACTCGTTGTTCGATTCACAGGAATATAGAACCGTAGCATACATATCGTACAAAGTAATGGCATATTTACCTTCCTGTTGCTTGCTAAAATCTAATGAAAAAGAATCATCTGCTACATTTGGAAACGGAACAACAGGCATTGCTGTTTGACCTCCACCGGGCCCACCGTTCCCATGAATAACCGTAAGATATTCAACACTTCCTATACCACATTTATTTTCTCCCATTAGTTGAACCAACCCGTTATTCTCACCATATCCTGTAAACACATGTGAGATAGATCTGGAAGTGTTTTCCCACATCTGCCAGTTCTGGCCAGCATAATCGATCTCAGTAACAACTTCAAACGGATGAGGTAGCCACCATACATAGGAAGAAGCTCCCAGTGCAATTCCACCTTGGTAAGCAACCAGTCCTCCAGTATTGACAATCTCCGGGCCATTCAGAAATGCGGGCGGATTAGGCTTACCAACCCAAACAATTTTATGATAGGTTCCTCCCGAATAAACAACATCGATCCAACCAGGTGCCTGGGTTTGATTGTTATTGGCTACAACAGTTACAGTAGCTCCATTATTTTGGGTAATCGATAAATTTGATGACACACTCCAAGTATATGGAGGATTTGCATTTAAGACAGTAATCTCGGTACCACCATCGGCGCACACTACATTATCACCAACGGCAACTCCTCCAGGGCAAGAATTGCTAACCACAGCTTGCAAAAGAGGTGAATATAACAAGGCATCTCGCATTCTTTGCCCTTGTAAAGGAGAAAGATTAGTTCTGCAACTAGCCCCATATGACATAATATTGGTTACGTCCGGATTGTAACCGCCACCGCCGAAATAAGTACAGGTACTTAAATCAAGATTCATGGTGCCGTTATTGTTATTTGGCAAAAGCTTCGGGTCTGCGGGGGTGTCCTGTATATAATCTCCACAAATGCTCCCATTGGAACCGTTGGGTAACTCGGCGCACTGATTTGGATCTCCACTTTCAGGATGCGTCCCATGATGCGTATGAAATAAATTCAAACAATGCCCAAGCTCATGACTTGCGGTAGTAGATAGTGCAGAAGAATTTCCCATTACGATATTCTTACTCAAAATATCTTCCGCTAACCCCCCCCATTGTCCCTCTTGTCCACCTTGTGCATTGATAATTGGAATGGAATTGACCAAATAGAAATCTATGACATCTGAATCACTATAATTTTGAATCAACTGACTAAATTCGGGGGCGCTATTATTAACGTCGTAATATTCAACATTATAATAAGTGTCACTATCGATAAAATTAATATCAGCGATCGAAATAAAAATATTCACGGGATTGAAGTGCTCGTTCATATTAGCTAATACCTGAGAGACATCGGTTGGATTAAACCCACCAGTTCCATTACTCTGCCGAACTATATGAAACGTTGCATTGATGCAATAAGGCCCCAAATTAGGTTTGTAAACACCCCTAACCATAGGATTTGAAAAGTCCTGATTAGGTGAAGTGGAAATCGTTCTACATTCTTGACCAAAACCTTCAGCCATTAAAAAACTTAAGACTATTAAAAGAATAATTTTTGTTTTCATATTTATAATTTTAGGCGTTAAACATTAGCTATAACACAATTATAGTCTTAATTCCCCAGCAAAAAATGGGTAAATGTATAACCGCCCGTCATGAGCTGGGATTCGGTTTATCTTATTACATAATCGTTAATTTCAATTGGATGTTTTGGAATACGAGCAAGGAAAAAATGAATTTCTGTAGATAGTTCGTAAGGGCGAATTTTCAAAATGATGTAGGAGGGAACGCAAAAAAAAGAAACCGCCCGACTCAAAGAATGAGACGAGCGGTTTCAACTAAATAACCAACCAAAATTGTTGTATACTTTATAGAACGCTTATTTTCTTCATTTGTTTTGCTATTTCAGCTTTAGATAAGCGCAATTTTCCTTCTTTTTGTTTCAGTTGAATGTATCCTTTTCCTTTAAATCGATACAAGGTACCGGAGGTCTCGTGGAACAGTTCAACCGTGTTGTCATTAATAACGCTGAGCTCGAAGTATTCATTGCCTAGATAATCATAATCTAGTGTTAAATATTTCAAGTAGCTGTCGTTGGGCACATCGTCTATATTATAAATTCCTGTGTAATCCCAGTAGATGTCATAGATAGGCGTTCCATTAACGTCTTGCGAGCTTTGGAAATTTCCATCTCCTCCACCAGGCAAGAATTGTAAAAAGTTCTCGTTGTCAAATTCATTTGGCTCGCCATATGTACTTGTGAACGTCTTCTCCCAAGTAGTATATTCCTGTACGAAATAGTGAATATTGTCGTAGAATAACATATCGTAATTGAAATTACTTCGTTGGTATCCTACCAATACATATCTCAAGCCCAAAGGACGATTGTAGAGCTCTATTTCACGGTCATTCAATTGAGTCACTTCAAAGGAATTGAATCCGTCAATATCGTGAGAGATGTCTACCACAAAATCGAAGGTGTCGAAATAACCAATGTCAATACCGAACCCATATCCTTGGTCTCCTATTCCCACCAAATTATTATTAGCATAAAGCGTCCCATTTCTGAAAGACAGTGTAAAGGCCATTTGCATGAATGGAATTTGACCACTAGCATTGGAGCGATTAATGTCCACATACCACAACTCGTTTGAGCTTAGCAATTCTGCCAAGGTCACCGTTGGAATTGGATCAATATACGGGTCTACAACAACTACTTCAGTATAACATGAAGTAAATAGGGTGGCCACAAGGGCAAATCCGAAAAGTAGTTTAAATGTTCTCATAACTTTTAGATTTAAAAGGTTCGAGTAGTAAGAATCTAAAAGCGTGCCAAAAATATAACGTCTTGATTATCAGCTTACTAAATTGACTATTTGTTGTGCTGAATAGCATAGTACCCACGCTTCGAAAGTAAATCTAGGAATTTGCTGTCGCTGCTTGTGTCTTTTCCCTCCCTATTTCCTTATTTTTACTATTCAGAAAAACATAAAATGGCAACAAAACCAAAATTTGCAGTATTTGGCGGGGGAAGTTGGGCAACGGCGATTGTAAAAATGCTATGTGAAAACCTGGACGAAGTGGGTTGGTATATGCGCAGTGTCTATGCCATAGAACATATTAAAAAGGAGCAACACAACCCCAATTATCTCAGTTCGGTCGAATTTAAACCCGAGCAGCTAAAATTGACCAACGACATCAATGAAATGGTCACCTATGCAGACTATCTCATCTTTGTTATTCCTTCAGCTTTTGTTTTTACTGAATTAGAAAAGGTAACCGAATCTCTCAAAGGAAAGGTCATCATTTCTGCCATTAAAGGAATTGTCCCGGAAACTAGTCTTATTGTTGGGGATCATTTTTACACTCATCATAATATTCCTTTTAAAGACATTGGTGTGATTACTGGACCCTGTCATGCCGAAGAAGTAGCGCTGGAACGTCTTTCTTATCTCACGATCGCATGCGACGATCAAGAAAAAGCTCAGTTGGTGGCCGATATGCTATCGAGTGACTACATAAAATGCACCACCAGCGATGACATTATTGGGACTGAATATGCTGCGATGCTTAAAAACATTTACGCTTTAGCCGCCGGAATCGCACATGGTTTAGGCTATGGTGATAATTTTCAAAGTGTGCTTATGAGCAACGCCATTCGAGAGATGAAGCGCTATGTAAAAAAGGTCCACAAGATGAAACGCGACATCAATGGCTCTGCCTACTTGGGCGATCTACTGGTAACCGGTTATTCGACTTTTAGCCGAAATAGAATGTTCGGAAACATGATTGGCAAAGGGTACACAGTCAAAAGTGCTCAAATGGAAATGAGTATGGTTGCTGAAGGTTATTATGCGACCAAAAGTGCCTATGAGCTCAACCGAGCCAAAGGGAATAAAAAAGCCAAAACTCCAATTATCGATGCGGTTTACGCCGTTTTATACGATCAAAAAAATCCGAAGAAAGTCTTTAAGAAGCTAACTGATAAACTCAATTAGCCCCGCTACAATCTGTAATTTTAAGTCCTTCCGTTTTTCGTATTCGTACCATAGTCGAAAACGAATACAAATTGCCTGTACACGAATATAAATCGCTTGTAGGCGAATATAAGACTGCTATTGCATCCTTCCTATAATTCCTTCATTTTTGAATAATAACTTCTGTTAAAGCTCATTTTAGGGCCTCTAATAGGGCTTTTCAATATCCTAGCAACACCAGAGGTAAGAGCTTTGGATTTTCCGAACAAATAAATAGTAATCATTATATAAATAAAGTTCATATGAAAAAAATTACGCTATCCATATTTCTGGTCATGATAACATTTCATGCCTTTGGACAAAACAACTCCCTAAATTTTGACGGAGCAGACGACTACGTAGAATTAGGACAAAACTTCGCCTTTACTCCAACAGATGCTTTTACTATAGAAGCATGGATTAAGATTGACGCCGTTGGACTCAAACAAATTATTTCAAAACTAGGTGTAGAACAAAATACCTTTAGAGGTTGGGGATTCCAAATTAATTCTGCCGGAAACCTGAGTGGTTATATCTCCTCAGAATGGGACGTACATAGCCGTTTTGTTGAAGGTACTATTGTTTTTGGGGACAATCTATGGCACCATGTTGCCATGACTTTTGACGGCGCCGATACCATTCTACTTTACATAGATGGTCAGGAAGAGACTATTAGTGTAGAAAATATTGATGGTACGCTAACCACCATTGAGACCACCTCTAACACACATATTGGAAACTACGATGGAAATGGAAACCCAGGGGAGTACTTTCGAGGGAACATGGACGAGCTACGTGTTTGGACTGGCGTGAGAACCCCAACAGAGATTGCCGACAATTATTTAACCGAATTAGGTGGTACTGAAACAAACCTAATTGGCTACTATAAAATGGACATTCCTAACTCTTCTTGTGATGTTCAAGATTGTAACGCTAACGAAGCACACGGAGAGCGTAATGGATTTAATGGTGCGAACGATTCCCCTCAATTCTCTGATGACACACCAAGCCTTACAGACATCGCTTGTGGTGCCACCATCGACTGTGTATTAGGAGCCGAAGACTCGCCCTTTTTGAGTCTTATACTTTCTCCTAATCCAACCGAAGGATTAATAGGTATTGCCGGTGTGGAGATTATTGGTACAACAGTTGAAATTCATAACGCTTTAGGAAGTGTTGTTGGGAGCGCTTTGGTGTCAAATAAAACAATTGATATCTCTTCTTTACCAGCGGGTCTTTATTTTATTACCCTCAAAGTTGACACTAATAAAGTGACACGTAAAATCATTAAAAAATAATATTCAATAAAACTTATGCCTTATGAAATATATACTCATTACCCTCGTCTTATTCTGTGGGTCTAGTTCAGCACAGAATCTACCCGTATTTACTCCTGAACAATCCATAGATAAAATATATCAAAATAACGCTTCTTTTGCTCCATGTTCTCAAATCACCGAAGGAAGCTTCGAGCAAAGTTTTGGAACCAATTTTGAAAACTTCGTCATGGCGGACAACTACAACGTAGCAGCAGGAACGAGTGCTTCGATACAAACCCTGATTGTCAATATTCTCACGCCACAAGGTAATGACATAGCTAGTGCGGATATAAAAATTCATGCGGACGTATCTGGTTTTCCTGGAGCAGTGTTAGAATTTTTCGATAATATTGTGCCTTCCGGTCAAATAGTTGTGCAAGAATCAACAAACGGAAACGATTTTCATCAAGTTACCTTCGATCTTAGTTCCGCTGCTCTTGAATTGTCTGGAGGAGGATCAGGCGCACAGTATTGGATTGCTTTAAACACAACTGCAACAGTTGGTAATGACAATGAATTTTGGGAGTCTACCACTAATATCACGAATGGTCAAGCACTTTTTTCGGTGAATGGAGGAGCCACTTGGGTACCACTGGTATTTGAAGATGAGCCCTATGAATTAATAATGACTGTGGAAAGCGACTGTATTCTATCCAATGAGTCGAATGTTTTAGACAGAATACTCAAAGTCTTTCCTAATCCATCGACTGGCATAATCAAATTTGAAGGGTTTAGTATGAACAATGTCCAAGTGCGCATTCAAGATGGTATTGGAAGAACACTAGAGACCCAAAGTACAGTGCAGAATAGCTTGGATTTAACTAATCTACCTTCAGGAATCTACTTCATTAGTTTTAAGTTAGATGATCGTTTTTATTCAAAAAAGATTATTATACAGTAATTGGAATAGTTGCTCATTTGAAGGGTGTATCAATTGAACGTATAGATTTATTAAATCGGTATCATTTCAAGGTGCCGATTTTTTATGTTGAAATTTATCTCGCTAAAACACCTTTTTCCTGCATTACCGGAAGCGCAACGGCATTATCTTCGAGTACCGAATTCGCAGGAAGTTCAAATTTTTTATCGTATAAAGTTTCCCCAATAAAATAGGTTATACTGAAGTAATTATTCAATTTCAAAACGCTGTCTTCCATGAACTCAATCTTGGCATAACCCTTGGCAGGAAGTCGTTGAATTGAATGACGCATTCGAGAAGTAGTGTCCTTGTCATCACGGCCTTCAGAAACAATCAAAACCGTTTCCAATGGCGTCCCTCCATCGTTGATAATATAAACGTTCCAATCGTGAGTGCGAAAATCCTTGTTGAATTCCCTCACTGCGGCAACATAAACGTCTTTAACCTGTAGAATCTTAATATCTTTTCTCATGAGCAAATGTCTGGTCGAGCCTGTCTGCCGACAAAGGCAGGGGCAGTCGAGACCTAAATGTAGAAGACTTATTAGAAATTAGATGGACCCTTTAAATTGTTCTAAAAAGCGAATGTCATTTTCACTAAACATACGGATGTCTGGGATTTGGTGTAAAAGCAATGCAATACGATCAATTCCCATTCCGAAGGCAAAACCAGAATATTCGGTCGAGTCAATTCCGCAATTATCCAAAACGTTGGGATCTACCATTCCACAACCCATAATTTCTAGCCAACCCGTACCTTTAGTCATACGGTAGTCTGTTTCAGTTTCCAAGCCCCAATAAACATCTACTTCAGCACTGGGTTCTGTAAACGGGAAATAGGAAGGCCGCAGGCGTATTTTCGATTTTCCGAACATTTCAGTAGTGAAATACTGCAAGGTTTGTTTCAAATCGGCAAAGCTTACTCCTTTATCAACATACAAGCCTTCAACTTGGTGGAAAAAACAATGCGATCGTGACGAAATAGCTTCGTTACGATATACCCGTCCTGGTGAAATAGTACGAATAGGCGGCTGGTTATTTTCCATATACCGCACTTGTACTGAAGAGGTGTGCGTTCGCAGCAAAATGTCGGGATCTGTTTGAATAAAAAAGGTATCCTGCATATCTCTCGCCGGGTGGTGGGCCGGCAGGTTTAATGCTGTAAAATTGTGCCAATCATCCTCAATTTCTGGTCCTTCTGATACATTGAACCCTATTCTCGAGAATATATCTGTTATCTTATTCTTTACAATGGAAATAGGATGACGTGATCCTAGGCTAACAAGTTCTCCTGGACGAGACAAATCTCCATAAACTCTGGAGGCATCTTCCTTACTTTCGAGCTGTTCTTTTAAGGCGTTCACTTTACCTTGTGCTGCATCTCTAAGTCCATTTACGGCCTGTCCAAATTCCTTTTTCTTATCGTTAGACACATTTTTGAATTCGGCAAAAAAATGATTCAACAACCCCTTTTTACCCAAATACTGGATGCGAAAATTCTCTACTTCCTCTTTGGTCTTAGCTTTAAAAGCCTCAACCTCTGCAATATGTTCCTTTATCTTTTCAATCATAGCACAAATCCATTGTGGTGCGCAAAATTACAATTTTATTAGCAATTAATTCGGCAGTAGTCTTCTATTTAGTTGGTGTGAAAACGTTGCTACTTAATAACTTCTTTTTCTAGGAAATAGTTCACAATGGCCTCCTTCATTAAAACACTTTGTTCTCCAGCTCTTAAAGTTGGTAATTGCTCCAAGACTTTATAATGTGGCCAACCATCGTCGTCAAAATACTCAAAAGCATAATATCCAAATGGCTCCAATAACCGACAGATCGCAATGTGCATCAAATTAACCTTTTCATCTTTCTTAAATTTGCGGTGCAATTGCCCCAATTCCTGCAATCCGACCAAATAAATGACAGCGTCTAAATCTAACGGCGCTCCATCGGCAAAACGATCACTTAATATCGTAGTTACGGCGCCCCAGCGCTCTTTTAATTGTTCATCTCTTGCCATATAACTAATTCTAATACAAAGGTAAATTTATAATTTTAGATGGGACTCACTCTAGGTAAAATTCCTCTCAATTTGAAGGAGTCATTTCTTTTCGAAATTTCAATTTGGTGCTTGTTTCACAGAAATCCTATATTTACATGAATTAAAACGGCTCCTATGAACATCGTAGACATTATTCTCGGCATTATACTCTTATTGGCTTTTATTTCTGGCTTTAAAAAAGGGTTATTTGTGACCCTTGCTTCTCTTATTGGATTGATTGCAGGAGTGTTTGGTGCTATCTATTTTTCAGATTTTGCAGGAGGTTATCTCTCGGGGTGGTTCGATTGGAGCGATAAAATTACCAAATTGGCTTCCTTTGCCGTTACCTTTTCAATTATTGTGATTATCATTTCCATGGCTGGTAAATTTCTAACTAAAATAGCCGATTTCGCCGCCTTAGGTCTACTCAATAAACTACTGGGGGGTGTTTTTTCAACCTTGCAATATGCCTTTATCATTAGCGTATTTTTCATGTTCTTCAACTCTTCCAATATCACGGGATATGTCATTTCAGAAGAAAAGAAAAATGAATCTGTACTGTATGGTCCAGTGGCATCCTTGGCGCCGTTAGTCGTGCCACATGTCATGGCCCGTTTTGAGAGTGAAAATGATAATGAAGAGGAAACGGAAAATCCTCCTTCGGAAGAAAATTAAAGCTCTTTGAGATCGCTACTTGGTATCCAACCGTCCTTACCGTCGGCAATTTGAATACGATACCAGTCTTCTTCTTTAGCCGTGATCTTTACCTTAGTCCCTTCGTGCAACAAAAAGGAGGTTTCACTTTTTCTGCTCGGGTCGCTTTTTACGTCCGCACTTTCAGCGAATACAATTGCATGTTGATCGTTCAATTGTTGATTATACGCCCTAAAACTCATGCTTAGGGCTATTAACAATACGATCATCGACACCATGGATCCTATGAAAAGCAATCGCTTTTTCGTACTGTAAGTCGCAAAATAATAAAACAAAAATAACAAGGCAAACAAAGCAGCACAGACTACAGTTGTCCATGCCCAACCATCGAAGGTAAGCAAGCTAGAAACCTTGTTGTCCCATTTGGCAAAAATAGTTTTGGGTAGTGGTTCTATAGCATCTATGGTTGCATTTTGTGCGAAAGTTAAATTATTCAATATCTCTGAATCGTTCGGGGCCAGCTCCAAAGCTTTCTCATAATAATAGATACTGGGACCAATACTATTCAATTTATAATGAGCATTGGCCAAGTTGAAATACAAAGCAGAAGAGTGTGCGCCAGATTGCTCTATTTTAATCCAACTGCCAATGGCTTCTTGATATTTTTCCGACTTATAATCCTGCTTCCCTTGATCAAAAAGGGACTGGTTTTGCGCAAAGGACATTTCAGATAAAAACATAAGAAGTCCAATCACCATAAAAGGCAACCAACTAAAACTTTTTACTGTTATGCTCCTTCTCATCCTACTGTAAATTGTTTGTCTACGTTCGAAATAGTCTTTACTGCTGTATCATAGTCCAATTTAATGGTCACATTGGAAGCTGGAGTATATCTAGCAAAATCACAACGCTTTAAAAGGGCGGTAAAGTCGGCAACTACTTTTGGATCCACACTTCGTTCAGCAAGTAACTTCGCGATATGGGTTTGGTCCATTTCACTAGTCTCCAAATTCAATTTTGCCTTCAAATAGTTGTGCAATGCTCTTTCCAAGGCTTCATAGAAAGTGATTTTATCTCCCATCCTTCTCTTCGCTGCACTCAAATACTTTTTAGCTAATCTATTGGCGCGACGCAATCTTTTTCCAGCTACATCGGATAAACGCTGTCTTCGTTTTCTGCCAATTAAAATAACTAAAGGAATAATGAAAAGTGGCCCAGCCAATAAGCTCCAAAACAAGTTAGACTTAAAAAAGTTCTCTTTAACAATGGGCTCCAAATTGGACTCAAGCTTTATGTACTTAAACTGATCAATCTCTGCCAAAACATCCTGTTTCCCATCCTTAGTATCCGTGATTTTAGCATTTTCTTCATTGATAGGTCCATTCTCAACGTCAATGATAATTTCTTCGGAAGAAAGATTAGTATAGGTTTCCGTTTTAGGATTGAAAAAGGAAAAAGAAATGGGTCTAATAGGATAGGTCCCCTTAAATTGAGGCACTACCGTATATTTTTCAATCATAGCCCCGCTCATCCCATTGCGCTGTGTTCTAATGTCATCATTTCGAGTAGGTTCATACACCTCCAATGAACTTGGTAATTTTACCGTGGGCAGGTTGAACAACTTCAAATTTCCTTTTCCAGCCACACGAACTGAAAGCTCTAAAGACTCTGCAGCGTCCAATTTTCTTTTGTTGGTCGAAACGTCCAAGGTAAAGTCTCCAACGGCACCTGTAAAATTGGTAGGCTTTCCTTCTTCAGGAAGCGGCTTTACGGTAATCTTTCTATTTCCTGCTGATATTGTTTTGTTGACTCGTGTAATCAATGGTCGTCTAAACATGTCCCTACGATTGCTTTTTACATCTATAGGAATGTCCAAAGTAAGCGGCTCAAGCTCCAACTCTCCTGTTTTTTGTGGATACAGGACAGTCGTTCTTAAAATGACGTAACGATATTTCTCTCCTCGAAACTCCCCTTCATAAATTTTATTAGCACTGCGTACATCAATATTTTGATTCCAAAAATCTGGATATTTTGGAGTCTCTATTTCCCTCCAACTACTTGTGATGTTTACACGGCCACCAACGTATAACTTATAGGTAATAGTAATCGCTTCATTCAAATATGGGTTGCTATTTGAAATTTCTGCAACCAAATGAACATTCTCGGTAGCCAAATAATCGGCATCATTTGGATCCTTGGGTATTACAATAGCCTTGGTAATCTCAACATTGATCGGGCTGGTTTTATAGGTTTCACCCGCTATCTCTATCGAACCTTGATTGATAGTAAATTTCCCTTTGGACAGGGGTGACAGAAAGTAGGAGTATGTTTTTGAATAACTTCGTTTCCCATTGATATAGGAGTTGCTAATGGCCTGATTTGGCCCTCCAACGATGCGAAATCCTTCAAAATCGGGTGGATTGAAATTATCCCCATCTTGATTCATAACGAAGTCTACTCGCAGCCGTTCGTTAACACCAAGACGTTTTTTACTCACCTTGGATTCAAACTTCACTTGGGCGTCTGCAAAGCCAAAAGCAAGCAAGCAAAACAGCAACCCTATGAAATATTTCAACCGCATTCCTACCAGTCTTTATTCGATTTTACCTTTGCCCCTTTTTGTTTTTTGGCATTGATTTTATCCTGAACTTTCTTTTCTTCATTGTTCATTGCCTCCAAGAGATTTTTAATCTGCTGTGGCGATAATTGGCCAGGGATGGGTTGTTGTTTAGGTTCTTTTTTCTCTTTGGGCTCGTCAGGTTTTCCTTCTTCTTCCTTATTATCACCCTCTTTCTTGTCGTCTTTCTCGTCTCCTTTATCCTCATCTTCCTTTTTCTCACCATCGTCACTTTCCTTCTCGTTCCCGTCGCTATCATTGTTCTCGTTATCGTCCTTTTTCTCGTCTTCGTTTTCTTTCTGGTCTTCCTTATCGTCATCTCCATCACCGCCTTCAGGAGGATTCTTTTCGAGCAAGTCCTTAGCTAAGGCCAAATTGTATCGCGTTTCTTCATCGGTTGGGTTGTTTCGCAAAGCATTTTTATAGGCATCTACAGCTTCTTGATATTTCTTGGCATTCATAAAGGTGTTTCCTAAATTATGAAAGGCCTTATGTTTTTCAGGTTTTGTTTCTGAAATGGCTGATGCCTGACTAAATCGCCGCATGGCTTCGTCGTTCTTTGCTTCATTATAATAGGCATTCCCTAAGTTGTACTTTCCAGTTTCTTCTGTAGGATCCATCGCAATGGCTTTTCTGAAATTTACTTCGGCATCCACAAATTTATCCTCCCCCATATCTTCATTGGCCTCACTTAAATAAGCTCTGGCTTCCTTCAGTTGTTTTAACTGTTCCTTATCTACTTCTTTCTTCTGTGCCGTCACTATTCCGAAGAAAAACAACAAGGCAAAGCACGCAAATTGCGTCTTCAAAAATTGGATCTGATTGCTGCGTAGATTCATTCTAATTGCTTTCATTAAATAAGTTCAACTTCTTAACCCAAGCGGTTTTGCGTTCCAATAAAAGTACGTCTATTGCGAGCAAAACTAATGCTCCCAATAAAAACCATTGAAATTGGTCTTTGAAATCGGTATACTGTTTAGCCTCGAATTCGGTTTTGTCCATTCCATTTAAAATAGCAGTAACCGCTTCTACCACATCCTTAGTATTACTTCCGTCGATGTATTGCCCATCTGCCAAAGATGAAATTTCATTGAGTGTTTCTAAGTTCAAGCGGGTAATTACTTGCACATTATTTTGATCCCTTTTGTAATTTTGAAGTATCCCATTACGCTTCACTGGAATGGGAGCGCCTTTTTCTGACCCAACGCCTATGGTAAAAATACGAATGCCCATTTCTGAAGCTTCCTGAACAATGGTTGAAACATTCCCCGCATGATCTTCTCCATCACTAAGAATGAATAAAACCCTGTTGGTCTGTTCTTCATCATTATAATAGGTCTGCGCCATAGCAATAGCCTCTGTTATGGCTGTTCCTTGGGAGGAAACCATATCGGTATCCATACTACTTAGAAACAACTTAGCAGCGGAAAAGTCGGTTGTGATTGGGACTTGTGGAAAAGAACTTCCAGCATAACCAATAATTCCAACGCGATCGCCAGCCAAACTGTTAATGATTTGAGTGATCAATTGTTTGGACTTTTCGAGTCGATTAGGTGCAATATCCTCTGCCAACATACTTTTGGAAACGTCCAAGGCGAAAACGATGTCTACCCCTTCTCTTTTAATAGTTTCAAGTTTGGTTCCAATTTTTGGGTTTACCAAGGCCACACTCAAGCAGAACAATGCCAACGACAATACTAAAAACTTTAAAACAGATTTGAAAATGGAACGATTAGGTGCCAATTTCTTTAATAAGCCATTGGTCGCAAACTTCTTTTGCGTGCGTTTTCTCCAAAGTAATGCCAATAAGAAAAGGGTCGCCATCACCGGAATGGCGAACAGTATGTAAAAAAATATGGGTTCTTCAAATTGATACATAACTAAACGAAGCTTTTAAAAACAGTATACCGCAATAATAATTCCAACCCTAAAAGCACCAATGCAAATAATACTATGGGGCGGAATTTCTCGTCGTAACTCTTAAATTTAAATTCTTCTATTTCGGTTTTTTCAAGTTTATTAATCTGCTCATAAATTTCTCCCAAGCGAGTGGTACTAATTGCTCTAAAATACTCGCCGCCAGTCGTCTCTGCAATTTCCTTCAGGAGGTCTTCGTCAATCTGCACAGGCATTTTCCCGTACTGAAATTTACCGTTGGGCAAAACGCCAATGGGTGAAACAGCCATTCCGTTGGTCCCTAATCCAATGGTGTATACTTTAATTCCAAATTCCACGGCCAATTCACTAGCAATCTTAGGGTCTATAGCGCCCGAATTATTCACCCCATCGGTCAATAAAATAATTATCTTGCTTTTAGCTCGACTATCTTTCAAGCGGTTCACCGAAGTGGCCAAGCCCATTCCAATGGCGGTCCCTCCTTCAATAATCGTATTGTATTTAATGCTTTTAAGCGAAGACAATACGATTCCTTTGTCACTCGTTAAAGGTGTTTTTGTATAACTCTCTCCCGCATATTCTACCAGACCGATTCGATCATTTGGTCGGGCGTTGATAAATCTCGCGGCTACGCTTTTTAGTGCCTCTAAGCGGTTCGGTTTTAAATCTCTCGCCAACATACTCGCTGACACATCGATGGCTATGACAATGTCAATTCCGCTCGTTGTTTTTATTTTAGTGCTTTCATCGACATCTCTTGGTCTTGTCAATGCTACGATGATGGCGGCCAAAGCCAATAGACGAAGTGCGAAAAGTATAGGGCGTAATTTGGCTAACCAATTTTTAGGCGTCTTAAAGCCTTTTAGGCTTGAGATCGTCAGCGAAGCCGTTTGTTTTTTTCGTTTCAAAATATACCAAACCACTAGCGCCGGTAGCAGTAACAAGCACCAGAAATATTGTGGATTTACATATTCAAAACTCTGCATTATTCTTCCTTTTTAGGTTTTGGTTGCGCCTCCTGAACTTCTAACTCGACCGAATTGATAATCCGTTTCACCATTTCTTCAGCATATCGATCTTCGGCATTGTAGGCAATTACAATTTGTTGTAAAGCCATATCCTGTCCAAAAATGAGCATTTCATAATTCTGCTTGGTTCCCGGTTTTACCGCAGGATCACTCGACTCAAAACTACCATAAGCCTTTAAACCTTTAACCCCTTTATCGGTTTCAAAAGATTCCCTCTTTACAATTAAGTTTTTGGCTCCTTGTTTTTCAAGATTGGCAAGACCGCCTTCCAAAGCTTGTTCCAAATTCACCGCTACTGGTTGGGCCAATTGTGTAGTACTCACAATCACATAAAATCGATCAATGAGACTGCCATATAGAAAAACGCTATTGTCTTTTATTTGTGCCCGCACTTCTTCTGGAAGCTCAACTTGAATTCGCTTTAGAACAACTGGGGATTCCATAATTACGGCAGGAATTCCATACTCGCTTTTATACCATTGACCTTCTACCAAATCTTTGGTTGGATGACCAATCGCATTATCTTTTAAGTAATCCCAACCATATGAATACGCTAGAATACCTGTGGTGATTATCAAAATTAAGAACCCGGATCCTGTTCCAATAAGGAGTCGCTTAAAGCGCCTTTTCCTTCTCTGCTCCTGAGCATAGAGCTCATTCTGCAGCAATTCTTCTTCCGTTGGTTCGGGCAGCGCGTCCTTGGTTTCGTTAATTATCTCTTCAATGGAAGATCTGTCGGCTCTGGCCTGCCCCATTTCCTGTCGCATTTTGGCAAACTTGACCAAATCGGCTCGTTTAAAAATATCGCCCAATTTTTGAATGGTATCATGATCAAAATCGAAGCTTCCTGCATCTTTGTGCAATTGCAGCCTCTCAATTACCTCATCACTTGTACTTTCCAATGCAGTACTATCCACTTCTCTATCTAAGTATCGTTTTACGATTTCAGTCAGCGAAGAATAATAGGCTTTGGATTTATTTTCGTTTAAAAATTCTGAAGCATCCAATTGCTGCAATGCTACCATGGCTTCCTCATAAGGAGGCAGTTGTCGCTCTCTTTCTTCTTTTAATTTTTTTCTTCGGAATATAAGGTAGGCTATCGCGCCTAATACAATAATGGGCAGTAAAATGTACAGCAACCAAGTAAAATCCTGCGAGGGCCCTTCCACCTCAATCGCCGGTTTGATGTTGAACATTTTTTGTTTCATAGTATCGACCGGAATGTCACGAACTTCTATCAATGAAGAGTCGGTGTTAAATCCGCGATCATCTATCATCACTCGTTGTGACGGCAATTTATATGTCCCTGAATCAAATTGCGTAAGGCCATATTTTTTAATCAGGCGCATTTTTGCTGCTGCGAAGGATGTATCTACTTTATAGGATTCGATCACCTCCAAAGGTCCAAAACTTTGCCCTTCAGGAAACAATACCAAAGCGGTGCTGTCTGCTTCAACTTCAATGGTATATTGTATTTCTTCACCAATCCGAATCAGCGTAGTATCGATGGAAGACTTCACCTGCGCAAATAGAGATGAGCTTGCCAAACATAAGGCCAGCAGTAAACACTTCCGAAGTAAATATTGGAAGGAAGTTGAAGCCCTATGTGTTCTCTGTTTTTGCATTAACCTTATCTTCTCTTGAAGTATCCTAATAATTTTTTGACATAACTCTCATCCACGCGACAACTCAATACTCCTGCACCACTTTTCAGGAAGGCCTCGTTGAATTCGGCAACGCGCTCTTTATAATAAGCGTGGTAGCTACTGCGTACAGCTTTGGACCCTGTATTCACCAACATCAGCTCTCCCGTTTCCTCGTCTTGCATTTGGACCATTCCCAAATTTGGAATTTGTTCCTCGTGGCGATCGTAGATTCGAATTCCCGTAACGTCGTGCTTTCTGGATGCAATTTTTAGCGTATCACTATAGCCTTCCGTAATAAAATCGGAAAGCACAAAAACGATGGCTTTCTTTTTCATTACGTTAGAAAGGTATTTCAGTGCCTGGGCGATATCCGTCTTTTTACTTTGAGGCTTGAATTCAATAAGTTCCCGAATAATACGGAGCACATGAAACTTCCCCTTCTTTGGAGGGATAAACAATTCTATCTGGTCAGAAAACAGAATGAGCCCAATTTTATCATTATTCTGCATGGCCGAAAATGATAAAGTCGCTGCTATTTCGGTAATAATTTCGTTTTTAAATTGTGTGTCGGTACCGAAAAGTTCCGACGCACTTATATCTACCATCAACATCATGGTGAGCTCACGCTCCTCTTCAAACACTTTTACGAAGGGTTCATTATAGCGTGCCGTCACGTTCCAATCGATGGATCGAACATCGTCTCCAAATTGATATTGACGCACCTCACTAAAGGTCATCCCTCTTCCCTTAAACGTACTATGATATTCGCCACCAAACACATGATCGCTTAAGCGTCGTGTTTTGATTTCGATCTTTCGTACTTTTTTAAGAAGTTCTTTGGTATCCATTTTTGAATTTACGATTTACGATATTCGAAGTACGATATGCAATTCATGATGCCTCATAAATCATACTTCGTATTTCGCATATCTACAATCTTTAAGGTACTTCGATTACGTTAACAATCTTGTTAATGATATCTTCGGAAGTAATGTTTTCCGCTTCCGCTTCATAGGTTAATCCAATACGATGTCTCAATACATCATGAACAATCGCGCGAATGTCTTCAGGAATTACATAACCTCTTCTTTTAATGAAGGCATAGCATTTAGCAGCCATGGCAAGGTTGATACTTCCCCTTGGCGATGCTCCGAAACTTATCAAAGGTTTGAGGCTTTCAAGACCATAATTTTCTGGATTACGTGTAGCAAAAATAATATCAAGGATATACTTTTCTATCTTTTCGTCCATATAGACTTCTCGAACAGCAGCCTGCGCTCTTTTGATCTGTTCAATGGTAACCACAGGATTGACTTGTGCGTATTCCCCCTTTAAATTTTGACGGATGATCAATTGTTCCTCCTCAATTTTAGGGTATTTGATAACAGTTTTCAGCATGAAACGGTCAACTTGTGCTTCAGGCAATGGGTAGGTTCCTTCTTGCTCAATAGGGTTTTGGGTGGCCATTACTAAAAACGGCCTATCCAATATAAAAGTCTGGTCACCAATAGTCACTTGCTTTTCCTGCATACATTCCAATAATGCAGATTGCACTTTGGCCGGTGCTCTATTGATCTCATCGGTCAATACGAAATTGGCAAAAATGGGTCCTTTTTTTATGGTGAACTCATTTGACTTCATATTATAGATCATTGTACCAACGACGTCGGCCGGTAATAGATCCGGTGTAAACTGAATACGGCTAAATGACCCATGCACTGCTTTAGACAGTGTGTTAATGGCCAATGTTTTGGCCAAACCTGGAACACCTTCTAATAAGATGTGTCCTTGGCCCAATAAACCAATAAGCAATCGTTCTATCATGTGCTTTTGCCCTACAATCACCTTGTTCATTTCCAAGGTTAGTAGATCCACAAAGGCACTTTCTTTTTCAATTTTTTCGTTTAACGCTCCTATATCTAGGGCACTAGCTATGTCTTCCATAAATATTTCTTTTCAAAAATCGCATTACATTTTTCAATGGTCTGCAAATTCAAGATTTCTGCTGTAATTTGATGTTAACAATTGGTTAAAAGTTATTGTAAATAAAAGGGCTAAGCCACTTTTTACTAATTTCAATTTTATAATTTTATAAAGCCGTAAAAATAACACATGAATTCGAAATTTTCAAGAATAATTCAAGGCTGCATGACCTGGGGAGCCTGGGGCAAGCAACTCACTAAAAATGAGATGATTTCAACCCTACATCATTGCTTAGATAATGAAATTACTACCTTCGACCATGCCGATATATATGGTGATTACACCACTGAAAAGGATTTTGGAAACTCCTTCGCCGAAAGTGATATACCCCGTGAAAGTATCCAACTAATTTCCAAATGTGGCATTCAATATGTTGGAGAAACCCGTGATAATACCGTAAAACATTATCAATACGACGCAGATTATATCATTTGGAGCGCTGAAAAATCAATTAGTGACCTACAATGTGATTATCTCGATTTGCATTTAATGCATCGTCCAAGTGCATTAATGCATCCGGATGAAATTGCAAAAGCTGTGGACAAATTGACTTCAGAAGGAAAAATTAAGGCTTTTGGAGTTTCCAATTTTACGCCAACGCAGACCGATTTAATTGCTTCGAAATCTACGGTAAGCGCAAATCAAATTGAATTTTCCCTTACATCACATGAGGCCATTCATAATGGAAGTTTAGATCATATGAAACTATCCAATATCATTCCCATGTGTTGGAGTCCATTGGGCAGCGTTTTTAAAGCTGAAGATGAACAAAATCAGCGCATCCATGTGCTTTTAGATGAACTTTCTAAAACCTATAATGCCTCAAAAGATCAATTATTACTCGCTTGGATTTTAAAACATCCTGCGGGTATTCATCCCGTAATTGGCACCACCAATAAAGAGCGGATCTCACTGGCTGCAAAAGCGGAAGGTATTGGCCTTTCGGAAATTGATTGGTTTCGAATGCTCATTGAATGTCAAGGACATAAAGTCCCTTAGAAAAAAGAAATAATGACCTATGAATACCAATAAAACAGCACCTATTACAGGTGCCACCTCTGGAATTGGTCAGGCAACCGCTCGATTATTTACCAAAGAAGGAGTGCGATTGTAAATAAAATAATTTAGGTCTCGACTGCGCTCGACCTGACACCGCTATGATAAATAAACGTCTTCTCATTAAAAATCTACTGGCTCATAACGATGAGAGTAGTTTCTATGATAAAAAGAGAAAGATCAATCTGGGAACGAAAGAAGGAAAAGCTAAATTTTTAAAGCACATTTGTGCACTCAGCAATAGCAATCCCGCAAACAACAGTTACATCGTTATTGGGGTGGAAGACGAAGGCAATGAAATAAACGGCGTCGATTTTTTTGACGACAGCAAGATTCAAAATTTGATAAACGCCTATTTAGCCAATGCTCCGCTCATTGCTTATGAAAATGTCATGTTCCCGCATTTGGCCGATGATAAGGTCGTTGGGTTGGTTACCATTAGACCCACAGAAGAAATTACCTCCTTGCGAAAAAATATCTGGAAATATTGGGGTGGCTCTATCTTCCTGAGAGACGGGAGTATTTCCATGCCTAAAGATTTCGATATTGAAATAAAGGATGTGAATTCTGAAATTGTCAAGTCCATTGAGAATAATGCCAAAAACAACATTGAACACACGTTGGATGGGGTTATCGATTTTATCAATAATCGGCACAGTGATTTAGAATCTGATTACAAGGTTTTTAAAGAACAATTCGTTGTTTGTTGGGCAGGAAAAACCAAGCACGTAAAAGGGGTAGACTACTATTCACGAGTGGATATTGAACTCATCAACGAACAGGTGCGTTTGTTTTATTCGGCCTTGGATGAGGTGAGTATTACGGTGACCGATGATGTATTCAAAATTACCGAATACGTCCATTTAGGGCTTAACCAAAGCTATCGCTATTACCCTTTAGAGGAGGTAAACATTACCTTCCATGAAAATGGTTCATATCATATGGACACACAGCTCATTTTTGAACCACCCCAATTTAACAAACGGACGTTGTATCACATTTTCAACACCAATAATGCGATACTTGAGAAAATAAAAAAAGGGATTCCGTTATCAGCTCAAGATGAAAAGGATTTGCAACATTTACCAGCTACCTATCTCATCTGCTTTCTCAATGACTTTGAAGATGCCAAGGGGAAATTGGCGGAAGCCCAACCTTTTTTGAAGCAAATCAAGGGAAATGTGTATCAATCCTATAAAGAATCGGTAAGAATTCTTCGAAAAATGAAATACAGTTAAAATTTTAGTAACTTTCATTACTTTAGTGAACCATCAAATCTATGCGTAGACTCATTTTATTTTTTGGACTGTTTTTTTGTTTCCATACTGTGGTTATATCGCAATGTTCGGTGAATTCCTTTATTGAGGACAATTATACCCAATACGCAAAGTTTCTTGCATTACGAGAAATTCAGGGTGATCCTACGGATCCAGATTTTGATAACCCTATTGTTCCTATTTCAAGAATTACCCCTTATTTGGAAAAGCTTTCGGCTATTTATGAGAATCCGAATGCTGTACCTATCATTGATCTAATTTTCGGAGATTATAGCATTAATGTGAATCCTGAATATATATTTCGAACTCCCTATAATAGAATGCTTCTTGCCATAGAAACATCGGCCCCATGGTTGGATGACTTCATAAGCACAGGTATTTCCGGTAATGCAGCAATGGATGATCTGGTGGCCACTTACGGTTTTTATGTGGATGAAAACTATGTTGTTGGATCTAATACTCATCTTGAATTAAGAACGGACATGGATGCGTTTAATATAAATGCGTTGGAGGACGAATTTTTAACCGTGGATCATGTTTTAATTGCTTTTCCGGATGTTAGTATCCATGATCGCTTTAATTATGATGGTATACCACTGACCATAAACAATGAAAACGTGGAAGCGTCTGATATTACCGTTGTAAATAACAGTTATACATTTTGCCTGTTTGCCGGAGATTGCCCTGCAGGTTGTTTGTATGCTGAATGTTGGACGGTAGAAGTTTCGGAAGATTGTGCTACGGTAATTCTATTAAATATTACTGAATCTAATATTGGCCAATTAGCGGTGTTTCCTAATCCCGCTCAGGATATAATTCACATCCATGGTGTAACTTCTGAAATAAAAAACATACTAATTTATTCGGTAGCTGGTCTATTAATGCACACAGTACCGTTAAATTCTGAAAAAATAAACATATCAAACCTTCAATCTGGCATCTATTTTCTTGAAATTATAACTGCTGAAGGGAATAAACAAATTCAAAAATTTATTAAACACTAATTATTACATCTAACACAAACTATGGGACTTTTTGACAAAATAAAAGAGAAACTAAGTCATGAATTTATTGACATTATTGAATGGCTTGACTATACAGACGACACCATCTGTCATCGTTTTGAACGTTATCAAAACGAAATTAAAAACAACGCCAAGCTTATCGTCCGCGAAGGGCAAATGGCTGTTTTCATAAACGAAGGACAATTGGCCGATGTATTCGAACCAGGAACCTACACATTAAGCACACAAAACCTTCCTGTTTTAACGACCCTCAAAGGGTGGAAATACGGTTTTGACAGTCCTTTTAAAGCAGAAGTGTACTTTGTAAACACACATCTTTTTACGGATGAAAAATGGGGAACTAAAAACCCAATTACCTTAAACGACGAACGTTTCGGATTGGTTGAAGTTAGAGCTTTCGGAACCTATGCTTTTAAAGTAAGTGACCCAGGCAAGTTTGTCGTTGACATCGTTGGAACCGATAATAATTTCACCAATTTTGAAATTAACGAACACCTGAAAAGTCTTATAGCGACTCGTTTTACCGACACCGTTGGGGAAGCCAATCTACCTATCGAATTATACGCTGCCAATACTACGGAATTGAGCGAGACGTGCCAAGAGGTAATGCAACCAGAATTTCAAAGTGTAGGAATTTCGTTGGAGAGGTTCTATATCGAAAATGTTTCCATGCCCGAAGATCTCAAAAAAGAAATCTTCGAATATAGCCGTATCGATAAATTAGATCTTGACAAACTCACCAAATTTAAAACAGCTAAAGCTATTGAAGCAGCTGCCTTAAACGAAGGCGGAACTGCAGGCGCTGGAATGGGAATGGGAATGGGCTTTGTTTTAGCCCAGCAAATGGGGGGTATGATGAGCCCACAAATGGGGGGTCAACAACAAATGCCTCCTCAACAAGCAGCAGCTGTACCTCCACCTATGCCGCAAGCAGTTCAATATTTTTATGCTGCCAATGGCCAACAAGCTGGACCTGTCGGGTTTGAGCAATTAAGTGCATTATTCGCCAATAGAACCATCAATAAAGATTCCCTAGTTTGGAAGCAAGGAATGGCCAATTGGACCGCAGTTAAAGATGTGGAAGAGTTAAAAGCCTTTCTAGGAGGAAACACCCCGCCACCTTTGCCTGAACAATAAGATAACCCTTGTGACTTTGTAGGGTTGAGCGCAGTCGAAACCTAGCCAAGTGTCTCCATTTTTAGTACTCGACTGCGCTCGAACAGAATTTTAATGCAACCCACACCAGAGCAAAAATCCGAACTCAAAAAGTCCTGCATCAATTGCGGGGCTGAATTGAAATATTCCCCAGGCACCACTGAACTTAAATGTGAGTACTGTGGCCATACGCAAGATATTCCCCCTTCAGACAATGGATTTGAAGAACTGGAATTGCAAAGCTATATGGACGCCCTGGGAAGTCAATCTCACAGTGAGGCCATTACCATTCTCAATTGCAAAAATTGTGGTGCCAATCAGCACATAGAAGAAAATTACAAATCACTTCACTGTGTTTATTGTAATTCTCCCTTAATTATTGAGGATGCACGAACCGAAGAATGGATCTTGCCGGGAGCAATATTGCCTTTTCAAATTGATCAAAAAAAGGCCCATCTCATTTTCAAAAACTGGGTACGCAAACTTTGGTGGGCACCCAACAAGTTGCAAAAGGCCACTTTAGACCCGCAAAATACTAAAGGGTTATATGTCCCCTATTGGACTTTTGACGCGCAGTTATTTGCTACATATACGGGTCAAAGAGGAGATTATTACTATGTTTCTGTCCCGTATACCACAACTGTGAATGGAAAGTCTGTGACCAGAACCCGTCAGGAAAGACGAACGCGTTGGACACCGGCGAGTGGTAGTATATCGGGTTTTGTGGACGATACTTTGGTTAAAGCCTCGCTTCAAAAAGCTGGGGTGATTCCTACCAAGATTGCTCGTTGGGATCTCAAGAAATTGGAACCCTTCGATAGTGGTTATTTATCTGGTTTTGTCACCGAAAAATACACCATCCCCCTTGAGGATGGACATTTAGCTGCTAATAAAGAAGCAAAAACAATTGCTAATCGGTGGGCATGTCGCGATATTGGTGGCGATACCCAACGGATAAGCAGTATTAATATGAAACTTTCCGACGAAACCTTCAAACACATACTATTGCCAGTTTTTGTAAGTGCGTATACCTTTAAAGCAAAACGCTATAATTTCTTTGTGAATGGACAGTCTGGGGCATTGGCCGGGAAACGACCCTATTCATTCTGGAAAATCTTTCTTTTTGTACTTACCATTATCATTGTTATCGTGGGTATTATATTTTTACTTGACAGCCAAAACTAACCATGAGAACTCTAGTTATAGGCGATATTCATAGTGGTTTGCGTGCTCTTGAACAAGTATTGCAAAAGGTAGCACCTGTAAAAAGTGATCACTTCATTTTTTTAGGCGATTATGTTGATGGCTGGAGTGAGGCCGTTGAAACCGTTTCATTTTTGATGCGTTTTTCTGAAACCTACCAGTGTACTTTTATTCGAGGCAATCACGATTATTTGGCGCATCGACATCTCAAGCACGGAAGCAAAAATGAGCTATGGCTCAGACACGGTGGAGCCGCTACCAGAGATAGCTATACAGCCCTTTCTTCCGAAGAAAAAGAAAAACACATCCAATTTTATGAGAGCCTAACCAACTTCCATATCGACAAACACAATCGGCTCTTTGTGCATGCTGGATTTACCAATTTAAAAGGCCCTGAATACGAACATTTTGGAAATCTAGTGTTTTGGGATCGTACGCTTTGGGAAATGGCAAAATCAATGGATCATTCCATACCCTTGGACAGCTTTCGTTATCCTGAACGCCTTAAACTTTTCTCAGAAATTTATATTGGGCACACGGCACTCACTAAAATAGGCACCACCATTCCCGTAAATTATGCCAATCTTTGGAATATTGATACTGGAGCGGCCTTTAGTGGACCACTTACCATTTTAAACGTAGACACCAAAGATTTTTGGCAAAGCGAACCCGTCCGACAATTATACCCAGACGAACTTGGCAGAAATTAAAGAGGTTCCAACACCAAATCAACAGATTCATTAATGACGTGGCATTCATCTGCACCCACTACTATCACAGGGGTAATTAGGGTCAAATAGCCATCGGCCTCAACGGTCAGCGTATAATCGCCTGGACGCTCTCCTGCACCGAAAAAACTATCAAAAGAAAAAGCCAATTCCTCAGAGTAGGAACCATCTGTCGCGGTAACTGAAATATTGTTGAGAATAATTCCACCAGTATTGATGTCACGCACTTGCACGGTCAATCCAAAAATGAAAATATCTGTGCAATTTATAGGTTCAGTGTCGTCGTCCTTATTTTTACAAGAAACTAATAACAAAAAGACAAGTATGGGAATAACGAATTTCATAGCATTTCTAAAACGTAAATTTACCTAATTTGGTATAAAGTGATTGGATTCATTTCTTTGTTCTAGTGACAACTTTATAGTATATTAATCCTTTCGGTTTGTTCATTCTTTTTGACTTTCTTAGGATTTATTTATTCAGGGCCACCTCTCATGATCCCGTTTTCACTAGGCTTTTTATAAATCAAGAGAGATGTTTTCTCAACAAGACCAAAAATCCTTTGTATCGGCTAAACAAATCTCTAATTTTAATAAAACTCAATTCATTACAATATGTAAAGTCTACTTTTAAACAAGTTAAATTTAAATGAGAATCCAGAAGTTAACGATTTTTGCGGCATTACTCCTGGTCTATTCATTTAGTTCGGCACAGTCTTTTCATGGCTTTGGTTCAAGCACCTACGGCGGGGTAAATAATGTTGTTTTCAATCCTGCTTTAATCCTTTCCTTACCAAACAAAATAGACATCAATGTTTTTTCGGCTAATTCGATTATAGGAAGTGATTACTCCTTTGTAAAATTTGGAGATGGGATTGGCTTTAAGGAAGGGTTTCAGTTCGGGGACGATAGGAACACGCCCAAAGATGACAATAACTTCTATAGAAGTGTCGACGTCCTTGGCCCTGCTTTTATGCTTCGGTTAAACGAAAACAGCGCTATAGGGATCCACTCAAGAATTCGAGGAATCTTCAACCTAAATAGCATTAACGGAAGACTCCTAGAGAACGCGGAAGATGGATTTACAGAAGACGAAGACTTTACGACCAATATAAAGGACTTTTCAGCCACCATTCATGCTTGGAGAGAATTTGGTCTTACCTATGGTCTTCAAGTGCATAAGCATAATTATTCATTGGCATTTGGTGCAACGGTAAGATACCTGCAAGGTGCGGGAAGTATCTTTGCTTCGTCTCCCAGTATAGAAACAGATTATAGAGTCGAAAACGAAACTTTAGCAACCACAGGTGAGCTAGTTTTTGGTTTTACCCCAGGTTTTGAAGGCAACAAAATTAACTTCAATAATGTTACAGGTGGTTATGCCTTCGATATTGGAATTGTGTTCGAATCCAAACACGTTGACTTTCTAAGGGATAGGAAATTACGCATAGGGATCTCCTTAAACGACTTTGGTAGTATCAAGTATAAAAACACCATTAGCAGTCTCTATGACTTAAATAAGACTGTGTTTGCAAGAATTTTTGATGAGGACGATTTTAGAACAATACTGAATCAAGCCTATGACAAGAAAGTAGCGGTAGTCAATCAAAAAATTAAGCTGCCCACAACTATTCGGTTATTTGCTGACTTTAATGTCACTGAGGAATTATTTCTTGGCTTTGAATCTTCCATATCATTGGTGAGTAAGAAAAGAATCAATAGCAATAGAATTTACAACTACTTCACTATTAACCCAAGACTAGAAAAAAAATGGTTAAGCGTTTATAGTCCGATATCCTTGCAGCAACATACAGGCCTTTCTTGGGGTATGGGACTTCGTGTAGGGATTGTAGTTTTAGGTTCCGAAACGTTCTTAAGCAACGTCCTATTTTCGTCTAAAACAAATGACGTCTATGTTGGGGTGAGAGTCCCTATTTATAAATAAATTTGTTTTATAGTACAAAAAAACCCGCCATATGATAGCGGGTTCTTTTAATTATGGTCGACTTGTTTTAAAGATCAAATTTAATCCCTTGTGCCAATGGCAACTCTGTCGTATAATTAATAGTATTGGTTTGACGTCTCATATAAACTTTCCAAGCATCACTTCCAGATTCACGGCCGCCACCAGTTTCTTTTTCACCTCCAAAGGCACCGCCAATTTCAGCTCCTGATGTTCCAATGTTTACGTTGGCAATTCCACAATCACTTCCCGCAACCGACAAGAAATGTTCCGCCTCGCGCAAGTTATTGGTCATGATAGCCGAAGACAATCCTTGTGCAACACCATTTTGTAGATCCAATGCATCTTCCACCGTACCGCTATATTTTAATAAATACAATACCGGTGCAAATGTTTCGTGCTGTACAATTTCAAAGCTATTATTCGCTTCTGCAATAGCTGGCTTTACATAACAGCCACTTTCGTAACCTTCACCTTCTAAAACACCGCCTTCTACAACAATAGTTCCTCCTTCAGCGACTACTCTTTCCAATGCTTTATTATAATTGGCCACTGCATCTGTATCGATTAATGGTCCAACATGGTTGTTTTCATCCAATGGATTTCCAATACGGATTTGCCCATAGGCTGCAACTACCGCATCCTTTACTTTATCATAAATACTATCGTGAATAATCAAACGACGTGTTGAAGTGCAACGTTGTCCAGCAGTTCCAACAGCTCCGAAAACAGCACCAATGACAGTCATTTTGATATCGGCATCTGGTGTTACAATGATGGCATTGTTACCTCCTAATTCCAATAATGATTTACCTAAACGCTCTCCAACTGTTCGACTTACAATCTTACCCATACGAGTAGAACCAGTAGCAGAAATTAATGGAATTCGCTTATCGGTCGTCATATATTCTCCTACCGTATAATCACCATTGATTAAATTACAAATTCCTTCAGGAAGGTCATTGTCTGCAAATACTTTAGCGGCTATATTCTGACAAGCTATTCCACACATAGGTGCTTTTTCAGAAGGTTTCCAAACACAAACATCTCCACAAATCCATGCCAAAGCAGTGTTCCATGCCCAAACGGCAACTGGGAAATTAAACGCAGAAATAATTCCAACCACGCCTAAGGGATGGTATTGTTCGTACATACGATGACCAGGTCTTTCTGAGTGCATCGTCAAACCGTGTAATTGTCTTGACAATCCAACGGCAAAGTCACAGATGTCAATCATTTCCTGAACTTCACCTAAACCTTCTTGATAGCTTTTCCCCATCTCATAGGAGACTAGTTTTCCAAGAGGTTCCTTCAAACGACGAAGCTCTTCACCAAATTGTCTTACGATTTCACCTCTCAAAGGAGCAGGTTTGGTTCTCCATGTTTTAAACGCAGCAGTGGCAGTGGCCATTACTTGTTCATATTCTTCTTTGGAAGTGGTGGTTACCTTTCCAATTAATTTACCGTCTACAGGAGAATACGAAGCAATTTCAGTACCTCCTGGAAACCATTTGTTTCCAGTAGAAGTCCCGCTATTTGTGGCTTCGACTCCTAGTTGTTTTAATGCATCTTCTATTCCGAAGGAAGTGGCTACAGTCGACATAATTATATAGTGTTTTTTATTGCTGAATTAATGCTGCGAATGTACGCAAATGAAGGAAGAGTTTGAAATGATTTAGGAAGAGTTTGAATTGAGAGTTGCCATGAACCTAAGGAAACTAAATTGAATTGGAATTTTTACATTCACCAACCAGAATTTGATTCCACTTCATTTCTGAATTCTCAGCTCAGAGAACGCCACAGTAACTTGAGAAATTTGGCTATTCACTGGTAAATCGTGGGTCTGTTTCCATTACCGTTCCACAATTATTGCAAGTGCGATGTTCTTCAGAATTATAATAATCTTTAAAATGAGGAAGGAAATCCTTTTCTACATCATGTAATTCGAAATAGACTTCGTGCAGTTTGCTATTACAGTTATCACAAAACCATAAGAGTCCATCTGTATACCCCTGTCCGGCTCTTTTGCGCTCCACAACTAAACCAATTGAATTTTCTCCACGAACTGGCGAATGCGGTGTTTTTGCTGGATGCAAGTACATGTCTCCAGGGCCTAAAGGCATTACCTTCCGGACACCATCTTCTTGAATAATCAATTCAATATTACCCTCTAATTGAAAGAATAATTCTTCCGTTTCATTATAGTGATAGTCCTTTCTAGCATTGGGACCTCCAACAATCATGACGATATAATCACCCGAATCGATATAAATATTTTTATTCCCAACAGGGGGTTTTAACAAGTCTCGATTTTCGTCAATCCACTGATTAAGATTGAAAGGTTTAGAAATAGCCATTGCCGTAGATTTATGTGTTTGCATAAAAATACGGCAAATGCTTTAATTCTAAAAGAGGGAAGTAATTTACTTTTTGTAAAAAATTTGAGTAAAGTAATAACGTCCACTGGAGTTTTGCATTACACCAAACCCAGAGTGTGTATAATTACCTTCAATAACATTTTTATGAGTGGGACTATGCAACCATGCATTCACAACACTTTCGGCCGAGGAGTAACCCATCGCAACATTTTCTGCTACCGATGAAGCGCCTCTGTCTTTCAATGCGCTAGAACGGGTGCTGAAATTATCATGGTTAATTTTATTTAAGCCAATCATATATTTTGTATGCTCTACTGCATAAGCTGAAGCATATTGCTGATCACGCGTAATAGTTCTAAGTCCTAATGAGTTTCTGTGTTCGTTAATCAAATCAAGAATTTCGTTCGCCATTTGCCAATCAGTTTCTTTGGCGAGGTTCACATCAATACTGTAGTTTGCTTCGTCAGAAACTACATCTTCATCTTTGGTACATGAGGCTACGGTGAAAAGTAAAACCATAGCAAGTAGGCTAGTCTTTAGTAATTTCATTTTACGGGGGACATCAAATTTGGGGCTGATGTTGGATCAAATGTAGGAAAAAAAACAATACAAAATGTATTTCATCGTTGTTTGAATGCTTTTAGTCGATGTTTTAAATGCTTTTCCTGTTTATTTCCTACAATAAAAAAATGCACGACCCTATGAAAACAGTGGAGTTTGCCCTATATTCGTATAGAAATAGAATCAAAATGAAAAAATTTAAAATTTTAACACTTTTAATCGGATTTTTAGTGCTTTTAAGCTGTAAAAATGAAGTTTCTAATGTTAATTTGTCAGAAAAGACTGAGAATTCAAATGTCGAAAATCTAGATAATTTCGGAATTGTAATTCATGGAGGTGCAGGAACGATTCTGAAAAAGAACATGAGCGACTCTTTGGAAAATGCCTATCGCGAAAAAATGGAAGAGGCAATTAAAATCGGTCATGCCATTTTAGATAATGGCGGCGATGCGATGAAGGCAGTTACGGCCACAATTAATGTCCTAGAAGACTCTCCTTTATTCAATGCTGGAAAAGGAGCCGTATTTACTCATGAGGAAACCAACGAACTGGACGCCTCTGTCATGGACGGAGCAACCCTTAATGCAGGCGCCGTAGCCGGAGTTACCCATATTAAAAACCCAATCGATCTCGCTGTTGAAGTAATGGATAACAGTGATCATGTATTGCTTGCCGGAAAAGGAGCCGAAAATTTTGCCGAAAGTCGCGGAATCCCTTTGGTAGACCCCTCCTATTTTTATACAGAAAAACGCTTTAAATCACTGCAACGCATCAAGCAACGGAATGCTGAAAACATTTCTGCCAACTTCAATGATCCCTTTATCAAAGACTCAAAATTTGGAACCGTGGGTTGTGCTGCCTTGGACAAAAATGGAAACCTAGCAGCGGGCACTTCTACCGGAGGAATGACGAATAAAAGATGGAACCGAATTGGAGATGCTCCTATTATCGGTGCAGGCACCTACGCCAACAATGCCACATGTGCGGTGTCCTCAACGGGTTGGGGCGAATATTTTATACGAGCCATGGTAGCGCATGATATCTCCGCCATGATGGAATATAAAGGTGTTTCCCTCCAAGAGGCCGCAAGGGAAGTCATTCAAGTAAAAGTTCCTGCTTTGGGTGGTGATGGAGGTATTGTGGCCATTGATAAAGATGGAAATGTAGCCATGGAATTCAACACCGCCGGAATGTATCGGGCCCACATGAATGCCAATGGCGATCTGATCGTTAAAATTTATAAAGACTAACTGAGGTCAAAATAAAGCCAACCCATTTGATAATAAAATAATGAAAGCACCCTATTACGCTGTGATATTCACCAATATCCAATCGGAAGACACGGAAGGTTATGCCGAAATGGCCCAATCCATGGAAGATCTTGCCAAACAACAACCCGGATATTTGGGCCTTGAACACGCCCATGAGGATTTAGCAATCACCATTAGTTATTGGGAAAGCTTAGAGGCCATTGCTAATTGGAAAGCCAATCTAGATCATTTGGACGCTCAAAAACAGGGTAAAGAACGCTGGTATGAGTGGTATAAAACAAGGATTTGCCGAGTAGAACGAGAATACGAATTTTCCCGAAAACCCTAATAGCACTCTTAAAATCACGCAACCTTTCTGCTATCTCACAATCTTTCTAACATACTAACTCCATAAAAGAAGACATACGAGAAAAAATTACATCGAATACTCACTTTATACCTAGTTAAAGATGAAATTTAATAAAACAGTTCTCGTCGTTTTTTTGAGCGCCTTCCTTCTTACAGGATTATTTTACAAACAATATTTTGGACTTAACGTTTTGCTTTTTGACGTCCTGTTTTTGTTCTGGCTTATTGGCACAAAACAAGTATCATGGAAACATCAAAACGAAATTATAGCGAGTAGCGGATTCTTTCTCACAGCATTGTTCACAGTACTCACCCATTCGACCTTTTCGTATTTCATGCACTTTCTGGCTATTTCAATGTTTATAGGTGTATTGAATTATCCGAAAGTGAGGTCACTAGTTAATGCAGCATTGATTTCAATTGTTGCACTGTTTCAATCTCAAGGAATTTTCGCCAAACTCCTTTCAGGGACCGGAATGAAAGGGAGAACTATCGGTGGCCTTTTATGGAAAGCACGAATATTTATCATTCCGGTGTTTATCATTTTCCTTTTTGTCGGTCTCTATAGCTTTTCTAATCCCGTTTTTGGGGATATGGTTAACAATCTAGGGCTCGGAATTCAAAACACCTTCAATTTTATATTTGAAGGATTGGACTTTTTCTTGTTACTCACTTTTTTGCTTTGCCTTTTTATTAGCATTTACTTGTTCACTCAAATCCCGAATAAAGGGTATGTTGAGCAAGACATAAATGCTATTGAAGTTTTGGACAGGGATAAAAAGAAACGCCCACGTTGGTTTAAACTTACCGGCTTAAAAAACGAGTACAAAGCTGGTGTTTTCCTATTGCTTATTCTGAATGCATTATTGCTTATCCTCAACGTGCTTGACGTGTATTGGGTTTGGTTCAATTTTGCATGGGAAGGGCAAACGTTAAAGCAATTCGTTCACGAAGGAACCTATTTACTTATTTTTTCAATCCTAATATCAATGGCAGTGGTGCTGTATTTCTTTAGAGGAAATCTCAATTTCTACGCAAAGAATAAGCTTTTGAAATACCTCGGCTATATTTGGCTCATTCAAAATGGTGTTTTAGTTATTTCAGTAGGTATACGCAACTTCCGATATATTGAGTATTTCTCTCTGGCCTATAAACGCATCGGAGTCATTCTATTTTTGGTGTTGGCCCTCTATGGATTGTATACCGTTGCGCGAAAAATTCAGTTTAAAAAATCGGCTTTTTACTTATTTAAATCGAACGCCTTGGTTCTTTACAGCGTACTCATAGTAGCCTCCTTTGTAAATTGGGACAGCTTTATCGCCAAATACAACTTCGCGCATGCAAACACTTCCTATTTGCACTTGAATTATATGGCTTCGCTATCAGATAAATCATTGCCTCATTTGGATAAAAGCCTTACTGAGCTTACCCAAATTAATGCTATTCAGAATGAAAAATATGGTTTTGAATATACCATGCAACCCGAAGAATATCGGCGCATTGTTAATAATAGAAAACTGGATTTCAAAAAGAAATGGGAATCTAAAAACATCCTTTCTTGGAATTTGCCGGAATATCTTGCCTACAAAGAACTATTCCCAAATTGATGAAATGTGGACATTGTTAAACTCTTCCTAAATGTTAAAACAACAGATAACAAATGGAAGGTGAACCACGTTACCCTAGCAATATCTCTCCATTAAAATACGATCAAATTGCCATTTAGCAGACTCATTTTGAGTTTAGCAGGTATTTTATGCCTTTGAGCAACCATCTTTTTATTGTATTTTTAATAGCGCATCTTTTCTCTCTTATTCTGAATAAAAGACGCACCTAAACCATCAACTATGAAACAACTTATCCGCCTGTTCGCCTTGGTCGTACTTTTCTATTCCTGCGACAACAAAACAGAAACTTCCGATACCGACAATCTCTACAAGTTCAAAGACTACATTAGCTATAACACCTACGGAAACAAAAGTGTCACAGCACCCATTTCGATAGTGCTGACGCAACCCGTGGAGTCCATGGAATTAACGCAAGAGCTATCCTCAGATTACATAAAAATTTCTCCAAAAACCGAAGGGGCGCTAGTTTTAGAAAATGGAAGAACACTCATTTTTCAACCCAGTGAACACCTACAGCCAGATACCGAGTATACCATTTCGGTGTTGCTACATAAATTTTACGAAGACATTCCTAAAGATTTCAAAACCTATACGTTTCGCTTTAAAACCATTGCACCCAATTTTAAGGTTGACTTGAGCAATTTACAATCCTATTCGAAAGAATGGCAATATCTAACAGGCTCCATTAGCACATCCGACATGGTCTCTTTGGAGAAGGCAAAACAGCTTGTATTAGCCGCTCAAAATGGTAAGAACCTAACGACAGTTTGGCCACAGGAATCAGGCTACGGAAAGTTCTTTAATTTTACAATCGATAGTATTCAGAGGTCCGTTGACGATTCGAAGATCGATATCTCTTGGGACGGAAAACCCATTGAATCCGATTTGAAAGGAGCGAACACCTTTTCGATTCCAGGCCAGAATAATTTTAAAGTGGTGGATGTAAAAAGCACCTATGCGCCCGAATCTTCTTTGTCCATTAATTTCTCTGATCCACTGCGTGAAAATCAAAATTTTGCTGGCTTAGTAAACGTGGAGCAAGCGCAAAACCTGCGCTTTGAAGTGGACGGAAATTTGCTTCATATTTATCCAACAAATCGAATTATTGGAAATGTTCGAGTTACTTTATTTAACGGTATCAAAAATGACAGTGGCTTTAATTTAAAAAATGAATTCTCCGAACTCATCTCCTTCGAGCAACTTAAACCCGCACTTCAACTCATATCCAACGGGGTGATTCTACCCAACGCCACCTCCACACCTATTTACTTTAAAGCTGTGAATCTATCAAAAGTGGATGTGCGTGTGATTCAAATATTTGAGGATAACATGCTGCAGTTTTTACAAAGCTCAAATCTGAATAACAATAGCATGTACGACGTAAAACGTGTGGGGCGTAGAATTGCCAAGAAAACCGTCGATTTACAAGACAAAGGCATGGGTGATGATGGTCTTTGGAAGGCATATGGCGTAGATCTTTCAGAATATTTCAATGTTTCTCCAGGTTCTTTATATCGAATTGAAATTAGTTTTACTAAAGATTATGTGACCTACGATTGTGATGGATCTGCCACCGAAGAAACTCAAGAAGACGGCTACGAAGAAGAGTCCTATTACGAAGAGGATTATTCAGCAGATTTTTCCGACGACCAAGATGCACTAGAAGAACGTTATTGGGATAACGAAATTTATAACTACCGTCGTTATAATTACAATTGGGAACAGCGAGATAACCCTTGTAACACGGCCTACTATAATGAAGATCGCATTGTGAGCACTAATGTTCTTGGCAGTGATCTTGGACTCATTGTTAAAAAGGGTAACAACAGATCCTACCATTTTGCCGCTAGCAACCTTCTCACTACCCAACCTCAACCAGGGACAAAAATTAAATTATACAACTACCAGCAACAGTTAATTGAAACTGCAGATACTGATAGTGATGGTCTTGCCATTATTGATAGTGATAAAAATGCAACCTTTGCTGTGGCACAAAAAGGAAATAACTATGCCTACGTCCGACTGGAAGATGGTAACGCCCTTTCGCTAAGTAAATTCGACGTTTCTGGAAAAACTCTTGAAAAAGGACTCAAAGGATTTTTATATACTGAACGTGGGGTGTATCGTCCTGGAGACAGCATTCACCTCACCTTTGCCTTTAACGATGCTAGCAATCCGTTGCCCAAAAATCATCCTGTAAAATTGGAGGTAACTGATGGTCGTGGGAAATTAGTCAACCGTTGGGTTGTGAATAATAGCGTGAATGGATTCTACTATTTCCCTATTGCAACGACAACAACAGCACCTACTGGAAATTGGAATGCAACAGTGAGCGTTGGAGGTGCTACTTTCAGCAAAACATTAAAAGTTGCTACCATTAAACCCAACCGACTAAAACTGAAACTCAACTTTCAAGATGAAATTTTAGATGCCAGCAAACCTATTGTTGGAAGTGTAGAGGGATTATGGCTGCATGGAGCTCCGGCCCGGAATTTAAAAATTGAAATGGCCGCCACCTTGAGAACGACCAACACGGCATTCGATGGCTATACAGGTTATCAATTTAACGATCCCATTAGAAACTTTAGCGAAATTGAGATTCCCGTATTGAACGGCCAACTTTCTGAAAATGGTGAAATCAATTTTGATAAAAACATTTCGGTAAATAGTAAAGCACCTGGGATGTTGAAAGCTACTTTTCTAACCAAAGTTTTTGAAGGTGGTGGCGATTTTTCTATCGACGTATTTTCAAAAAACCTGGCTCCCTACTCACATTTCGTCGGCTTACGTTCGCCTGAAGCCAGGCGATATGGCTCATACTATACCGATGAAGACACGGAGTTTGATGTCGCAACAGTAGATGCTCAAGGTGAAGCGAGCGGTCAGCGGACCCTGGAAGTGCAGGTTTTCCAAATTGAATGGCGCTGGTGGTGGAACCGTGGCTACGACAACCTCTCTCGATATGAAAATGCAACCGTACACAAGCCTGTAAAAACCTTCGAGGTGACGACCAACGGAAAAGGAAAAACGAATTTCAATATCAATATTCCTGAAAACGAAGGGGGACGCTATCTTATTCGGGTCAAGGACAAGGCCTCAGGACATACCACAGGTCGGGTTGCTTACTTCTACCGAGACTGGTGGAAACGTCCAAGTGATGGTGACTCTGAAAGTTCGAAAATGTTGCTTTTTTCAGCAGATAAAGAAACCTATAACGTAGGCGACAAAGCGGTCATCAACTTCCCTTCTGGGGCCGATGGAAGAGCCTTAGTAAGTGTAGAAAATGGAACCGAAGTGCTTTCAACTCAATGGGTCGAAACGAAGCAAGGTGAAACCCAAGTAAGCATTCCTATCAGCAAAGAAATGGCGCCCAATATATTTGTAAATATTTCATTGCTACAACCACATGATCAAACCAAAAATGATCTCCCCATCAGATTGTATGGCGTTGTTCCTCTTTTAGTTGAAGATGCCGCTACTATATTGAAGCCATCGATAGACATGCCAGACGTACTTCGTCCCGAAGAGAAATTTACGGTCACTGTTTCTGAAGAAAATAACAAAGCCATGACCTACACCATCGCAATGGTGGATGAGGGCTTGCTTGATTTAACACGCTTTCCCACGCCAAAAATTCACGAAGCCTTCTATACCCGTGAAGCACTTGGAGTGAAGACATTTGATATTTTCGATTATGTCATCGGAGCCTATTCGGGGAGCGTCAATAATATTTATGCTGTTGGTGGTGGCGGTGATGCGGCCGGCGCTAAAAACAAAAAAGCAGACCGATTTAAGCCAGTGGTTCATTATTTGGGTCCTTTTGAACTAAAACCGGGCAAAAAAGCAACTCACGAAATTAAAATGCCCAATTATATTGGCTCCGTACGCACGATGGTTATCGCTGGTGACACGGACAAAAGTGCTTATGGAAAGAGTGACAAAACCACTCCCGTACGGAAACCTTTGATGGTCTTGGCGTCTCTTCCTCGAAAGCTCTCCCCCGGGGAGAAAGTTACGCTTCCAGTAACCATTTTTGCCATGGAAAAGAAGATTAAAAATGTATCTATTTCAGTCAAAACAGGTGATGCGTTAAAACCACTTAATGGTAATTCTCGTAGTATTTCTTTTTCTGAAACTGGCGAGCAAATCATCAATTTTGAATTCGAGGTGCTTCCAGCAAGCGAATTTCAAACCATAGAAATATCGGCAACAGGAAGTGGAGAAACAGCGCGTTACGTCGTTGAAATAGACGTTGAAAATCCCAATCCGATATCTCAAAAAACCACTCAATTCAGCCTAGGTGAAAATGGCACCGAACAAATTAGTTTCGACACCTTTGGCGTTGCCGGAAGTAATGGAGCCACTTTGGAGTTTTCAACATTACCACCTATGGATTTCAGCCGTCGCATGGACTATTTAATCCAATACCCACACGGTTGTATTGAGCAGACCACGTCAGGTGCCTTTCCTCAATTGTTTCTTGCAGATATTTTTGACATCACCTTCAATAGAAAAACAGAAATTGAACAAAACATTAAGGCTGCCATCAAACGCCTTGGAAACTTTCAAACCACCACAGGTGGACTCAGTTACTGGCAAGGAGAACGTGAAGCAGACCAATGGGGGACCAATTATGGTGGGCACTTTATGTTGGAGGCCAAGCAAAAAGGATATGTGCTGCCTATCTCTTTTCTGAATAATTGGTTGCGGTACCAAAAGAACGCATCACGGCAATGGCGTAACGCGAATACGCGCTATAATTCGAGCTTGATTCAGGCCTATCGATTATACACCCTTGCTCTGGCGGGTCAGCCTGAATTGGCTGCTATGAACCGTCTTCGTGAATCCAAAGATTTGAGTAATGACGCCAAATGGAGACTTGCCGCTGCCTATGCCCTTGCCGGGAAGAAAAAAGTGGCTGAGGACATCGCAAAAACAGCAAATATCAATTTTACCCCAAGAGATCACGATTATCATACCTATGGTTCGCCTTTTAGAAACAAGGCAATGGCGCTAGAAACGATGGTAGTATTGGGAGATCTTAAACAACGTGAATTGGCTGTCTCTTTAGCCAAAGAGCTTTCATCCTCGCGATGGTACAGTACGCAAGAAACTGCCTACGGACTTCTAGCCATGGGTAAAATGGTTGAAAAGAGCGGAGGGAAGGCGCTGGAATTGACCTATACTCAAAATGGACAAGCAACGACGGTGAACACATCAAAAGCAGTTGCCCAAAGAGAACTATCCTTGAATATGGGAACAAACATTGTTTCGGTAAGCAATAAAAAAGGCAGTCAGATTTTTATCACACTCGCACAAAAAGGAAAGTTATCCTTAGGTGATGAGCTAGCAGAACGAAAGAACATCGGCCTCAAAGCCGAATATTTGGATAGTAAGGGCAACCCTATCGACATCGCTAGTCTTCGTCAAGGAACTGAAATAATTGCTAAAGTAGCAGTGACCAATACGTCCAATGACTTTGTCGATAATATAGCACTCACGAAAATTTTCCCAAGTGGCTGGGAGATTGTCAATACCAGTTTTACTGAATTGGGTGGTGGCGCACAAGGAAGTGCCCGATATACCGATATACGAGACGATCGTGTCAACTTCTATTTTGATCTTGAAGCTAAAAAGACCAAGGTTTTTACAGTGAAATTGAACGCCTCTTATCTTGGAACCTATTATCTGCCAGGAACTCAGGTAGAAGCCATGTATGATAACAATTTCTACGCTCGAAATAAAGGAATTTGGGTAACTATTAAACAGTAAATGATTCGAAAAAGAAGATACATACAATCACATTTGAAAAAGCACAAAATTAGATGGAGCATCTTTTTTATTGTTTTTTTACTTTGGCTTTTTAGTCTTCCGAAACCGCTTTTCAAGGACCCAACCTCCACCTTAGTTCAGAGTAAGGAAGGAATTATGTTAGGTGCTAGAATTGCGGAGGATGGGCAGTGGCGTTTCCCACAGTTGGACAGCGTTCCTTACCGGTTTGAGCAGTCCATTTTATTGTTTGAAGACGAATACTTCAATCAGCATCCCGGTTTTAACCCCGTGTCTATGGGAAAGGCTATATGGCAAAATATTACGACCAATAAACGTCGCGGAGGGAGTACCCTCACCCAACAGGTCATGCGCCTTTCCAGAAAGAACCGCCGTCGAAGCTATGGTGAAAAATTAGTGGAAGTCTTTATGTCCACACGATTGGAGGCAGGTCATTCTAAAGAAGAAATATTAAAACTCTATGCCTCACACGCTCCTTTTGGCGGCAATGTTGTCGGACTTGAAACCGCAGCATGGCGTTATTTCGGAATTCCAGCCCATCAATTGAGTTGGGGTCAATCCGCCGCCTTAGCTGTGTTACCCAATGCTCCTTCGCTCATCTTTCCGGGAAAAAATGAAGTGCTACTAAAGAAAAAACGAGATGTATTATTGCTCAAATTATTCGAAAACGATGTCATTGATAGCATCACGTTCGAGCTCGCTTTGGAGGAGCGGCTACCTGGCAAACCAGTTCCTCTACCCAGTATAGCTGAGCATCTTTCAGAAAAAATAAAGAAAAAATACCCTGGGGAGCGTGTGGTTACCACCATAGACTACAACATTCAACAAAAGATAAATCGTCTTGTTTCGGAGCATCATTATTTGCTGAAACAAAATGAAATAAACAACCTTGCCGTCCTGTTATTAGATGTAAAGACTCGGGAGGTGATTGCTTATGTTGGTAACGCACCTACTTCAACAGACCATAACAATTATGTGGATGTTATTGACAAGGCGCGTAGTACTGGGAGCATTTTAAAACCCTTTTTATATGCTTCGGCGCTCGATGGTGGAGATATTCTGCCTAATAGTTTAGTTGCAGATATTCCCATTGTAATCAATGGTTATAGCCCTAAAAATTTCAACAATAACTTTCGCGGTTCAGTCCCGGCTAGCGAAGCCCTATCTCGTTCATTGAATATTCCAGCTGTTCGCTTATTACGACAATATGGATTGCGACGCTTCCATAATCGTTTGCAAGAAATGAACTTTAAGCAAATAGACCGCCCTGCCAATTATTATGGTCTGTCCCTTATTTTAGGGGGTGCCGAAAGCTCTTTGTGGGAGATAACAAGTGCCTATGCCGGGATGGCTTCCACTTTAAACTACTTCAACCAATCGTCTAGTGAATACCGAGAGACAGAATTCATGGCGCCAAACTTTATAAAAGACCAGACCGTCGATTTCGGTAAAACGCAATCCCATCCATCCGTACTTAATGCCGGTGCTATTTATGAAACCTTCGAAGCATTACAGCAGGTAAATCGGCCGGAAGGAGAGGAAAATTGGGAGTTTTTTACCCATTCACAACCCATTGCTTGGAAAACGGGTACCAGTTTTGGATTTAAAGATGCTTGGGCTGTAGGAGTTACTCCAGAATATGCTATTGGTGTTTGGGTCGGCAATGCAGATGGAGAAGGGCGCCCCGGCTTAACAGGAATACAAGCAGCTGCTCCTGTCCTTTTCGACATATTGAACGAACTTCCAAAGAAGAGCAATTGGTTTTCGGTTCCTTATGACGAATTGATTGAAGCCACTCTTTGTCAAAAAAGTGGTCATTTGGCTGGCGTGTTTTGCGAAGAGGTGCTATCAGAATTTATTCCAAAAAACGGGATGAAGACACATCCATGTACCTATCATCAAAAAGTATTTTTAACGGCTTCCGAAGACCTACGAGTTAACTCCTCCTGTTACCCTATGGAAGCTATGGTCCAGAAAAACTGGTTCGCATTGCCACCCATTCAGGAATATTATTATGCCGATTTGCACCCTGAATACAAACCCCTTCCACCTTTCAAAGAAGATTGCTTACGAGATGGAGAAGACTTGATGCAGTTTATATTTCCGAAGAAATACGAAACTATTTTATTGTCTAGAGATTTTGACACTGCAGTTAATGAAGTCGTGTTCCGATTGGCACATCGGACTTCAGAAAGTAAGGTTTATTGGTATTTGGATAGCACGTTCTTGGGTATGACGGAAACTTTCCACGAATTGGCCGTACAGCCATTGCCAGGGGATTATGTGTTAACTGCAGTGGATCAAGAAGGGAATGAGGTGAAGCAAAAAGTCCATATTGACAAGGCAACCATTTAAAATTGAATCTTCCCTTATTATGTTTCCCTCTTCGCGCATATTCACTATTTTAGGGGGTTCTTTCAAATCAAACCCATGAAATATCTATTGAGCTTCTTTGCCGCGGCACTCCTTTGTATGTGCTTTGTTTCTTGCAAATCTGACACAACAGAGGTGCTATCAACCTTCAGTGAGGAAGTAGTCTTACCTACCACTATTTTGCCTAAGCCACAACAAATGAAACTGTTGGAAGGCACCTTTATCTTTCAACAAAACACCAAAATATTTGCGGATCCAAGCTTTGAAATAGCTGTAGATTTTCTTCGGAATCATATCCAAAAGGGTGCCGGACTTGATTTATTGGACAGTCCAAAAGAGGGGGCTGCTATCGTCTTTGAATTGGACGCTTCCCAACCTTCCGAAGGCTATGCATTGGACATTTCCGAAGAAAAAATAACCATTAAAGCTTCGGATGGCTCTGGTGCTTTTTATGCAGCACAAACACTTAGGCAATTGCTTCCGGTGACCTTAGAGCGTGTCAATTCGATGCCGGAAAAGTCCATTTCTATTCGACAGGTGCAGATTGTAGACGCACCCAAATTTAAGTACCGTGGAATGCATCTTGACGTAGCTAGGCATTTCTTCGATAAAGAATTTGTAAAAGAATACATCGCCAACCTTTCCATGCTTAAAATGAATTATTTCCATTGGCACCTTACGGAAGACCAAGGGTGGCGCATTGAAATTAAAAAGTATCCTAAACTCACCGCACATGCCGCCTACCGTGATGAAACCCTTATTGGACACTATAATACCTCACCCCAAGAATTTGAT